>Ga0123356_10005179_pt1 | contig 13329 bp, 11 predicted proteins | sample TergutEmb28metaG_2_FD_92546 | JGI IMG/M metagenome (GOLD analysis project Ga0123356, IMG submission 92546) | Embiratermes neotenicus P3 segment gut microbial communities from Petit-Saut dam, French Guiana - Emb289 P3 | ecosystem: Host-associated > Arthropoda: Insects > Digestive system > Gut ... | reverse complement strand
CGGCTGGTCGCATTCACGGTCGGCTTTTTCGCGATACATGAGATTCATGTACGCCATGGCATCGTCGTAATCTTCGCGCAGTTGCAGGGCGCGGTTCAGATTGTCGATTCCGTCCTGAATCACACCGCCGCCGGAGTCCCGCAGCGCGGCGCAAGTCTTCTTGTCCTTCAGCGGCTCATCCGGCCGCAGCCCGAGCTTGGCGCGGGCTTCCATGCGTGGCTGATACGCCTGCGTCCAATTGATGACTCCGATCGAGTAGTAGGCCTCGGGATCGTTGGGGTCGAGTTCGATGGCTTTGTGATAGTACTGTTTGGCGTCGTCGAACTTCTTCATCTGCAGGTAAAGGTACGCGATGCCTTTGATGGAGTTTATGTTCTTGGGATCCTGGTCGAGGACCGCCTTGTACTGAGCGATGGCCGCATTGGCGTTTTGCAGATTCTCCGGCGAGTCTACCCCGGGAATGTACTGCGCCAGATAGGCCGTCGCCAGATAGATCTTGGCGTTCTGCAGCCCGGGATCGAGCTCCACGGCGTTCTTGAAGTGCTCAATCGCCTGCTCGTAGCGCGCATTCTTGTAAAAATTTACCCCTTTGTTAAGCTGGTCGCGCGCGCGCAGCTTGTCGCAGCCAGCGCCTGACAGGACGAGAGCGGCGGCCGCCACCAGCGTCAGAACTCGTAAACTTGATCTCATGAAAATTTAATCTCCCCTCGGCGAGCCGCCAGATTCCAGCCGCCTACGATAGCATAAAACCCCGGCGAAGAAGGCAAGTCCTTAGTGCAGGCAGTCGCGGGCAGAATCCGTTGCTCGATTCGTGCTCGGCGCCCGCGCCTGTCTCCGCGACCCTGCGGCCCCGCGTATTTTTCTATCCCCCGGCTTCGATCTTTGCCGTAATCAAGCCGACTTTATCCACGCCCGAGGCGTGGGCGATATCAATCACGTTGGCGATGTCGGCAAAGGGAATATTGTCGTCACCCTTCACGAACATGACCTTCTCGGCCCGGGTCTTGTAGATGTCGGTCAGCCGCCCCTGCAACGCGTCCCAGGTGGTTTCGGGATCCTGGTTGATCCTAACCCCGGGGGTCTGCCCCGGCCCTTTATCGATGACCTGCACTACGATGGTGCGGTCGGGCTGCTGTTGCTTGGGCTGGTCCTTCGGGGGCGGTTGCGGCACCAGCGCGTCCAGTCCCTTCGGCGTAAGCGGCGTGATCACCATGAAAATAATGAGCAGCACCAGCAAAACATCGATAAGCGGCGTCACGTTGATATCGGCCGCCGGCCCTTTCCCACCACCAATTGCCATTGCCATAGAAATACCCTCGAGAAATTATTCAGAGCCGCTTGCGTTGGCCGCTGTCTTCGGCGGCCCTCCCGGCGCACCGGGAGTACCGGTCTGCTTCTTCTGTTCGGTGAGCAGGCCGAGATCGTCCACGCCGGCAGCGCGGACGTTGTCGACGACATCGACGACGGACTTGTATTTCGCCCGCTGATCGGCGCGGAGATAGACGCGCTTGTCAACCCGGTTGGCAATGCGGTCTTTGATCTTGTTGGTCAGTTGATCGGGCGCGATGCGGTCGTTGCCAAAGAAGACATCGCCGTTGCGCATGATGGCCACGACCAGCGCGTCCTCTTTTTCGGCGTCCGGCATCTGCTCGGGATTGTTCACTTTCGCCATGTCAACCGTGACGCCCTTCTGCAACATGGGCGTAATCACCATGAAAATGATCAACAGCACCAACATCACGTCGACCATCGGCGTCACGTTGATGTTCGAGTTGACCTTCGAACCTTCGTCTCGTTTCGAGATTGCCATAACTTGTCTCCTGCCCGAACTGGGGAGCGAGGCCCGGCGGGACGTGATGCCCGAGCCGGACCCCAAGCAACTCACTCGGTTCCGTGGGGGAGCGGGCGCCTTGGCCCGCAGCCTCCCGCGCTTTTTCTCTTACCTTCGCACCGCGCGGCGCTTCAGGAAGTAATCGATCAGTTCGCTCGAAGAGTTGTCCATTTCGACGTCGAACGCTTCCACGCGGCCGGTGAGATAGTTGAACATCATCACCGCCGGGATGGCGACCAGCAGTCCGAATGCCGTGGTCACGAGCGCCTCGGCGATACCGCCGGCAACCGCAGCGAGACCGGTCGCCTTTTCCTGTGAAATGCCCTTGAAGGCGTTCAAAATGCCCATCACGGTGCCGAACAGTCCGACGAACGGGGCCGTCGAACCGATGGTCGCCAGTCCGCCGAGTCCGCGCTTGAGTTCGGCGTGAACGATGGCTTCGGTGCGCTCGAGGGCCCGCTTCGAGGCTTCAATGGTCTCGCCGGGAATGTCGCTGCTCTCCTGGTGAGCGCGGAATTCCATCAAACCGGCCGTGACCACCTTCGCCAGGTGGCTCTTCTTGTTGCGCTCGGCCACCTTGATGGCCTCATCGATCTTTCCGTCCCGCAGCGCGCCTGCCACTGCCGGAGCAAAGGCCCGGGATTGCTTGCGGGCTGCGCTGAAGGCCATCCAGCGGTCGATCATGACGCCGAACGACCAGCCGGACATGATGAATAGAATGAAGACCACCGCGCGCGCGACCCAGCCCATCTGTTTCCAGAGCGAGATCGGGTCCCACTGCGGCGTGCCTGTCTCCTGGAAAAGCCAGGTGGCCGTGGTTGAAATATGTGCTGCCAAGTGCGTTGCTGCATGAGCTGCTAACATGAGTTGCTTTTCCTCCTCAGGATCTTCTGCTTTCAAAAATCAGATGCATACAATTCTCATCGAAGTTGTTTTCCGCCGGTTGGCCGAAAACCGCCCGAATCCATCCACCAAGCCGCAAATTTAGCCCTTCGCAAATGAAAAACGCTTCACCCCCGGGGCGGCAATTCGGACTATCCGCCGGACAAGGTGAAATTCACTGTCACCTGCGTGTCCACTTCTACCGGCTCGCCGTTCAGAATGTAGGGGCGATAACGCCACTGCTTCACCGCCTCGAGGGCCGCCTGGGTCAGGAGCGGATGTCCGCTGACGACGTGGAGGTTCTGAATCGTGCCGTCCTTGCCGATGATGGCTGCGAGCACCACGCTCCCCTGCACCCGCGCGGTACGCGCCAGGGGCGGATACGCCGGCTGCACTTTGTGCAGCACCAAACCCTGAGTTACGCCCTGCGAAACCCGCACCCGCTGCGGCGTCGCTACCTTGGGCACCGCCATCGGGGTATTGCCGATAATTCCGCCAATAACGCCGCCCATCTGGCCGCCCGGCACACCACCGGGTACGCCGCCCACCACGCCCGACATCGGAGGCGGAGCTTCTTCTTCCTTCACGGTCTCGACTTTCTTGGGAATCTTGGTGGGCGTGCGCAGCTGACCGTTCACGATATCGGTCTGCACCTGCTTGACGACATGAACTACGGCGGGAGGCGGCGGCGGAGGAGGCGGCGGAGGCGGAGCAACCAGCGCCATCATCAGCTGCGCCTTGGGAAGCGCCTCGGTAAACAGCAGCGGAATCAGCACCATGACCCCGATGATCATCGCTTGCAGAAGGAAAGAGAACGTCGTCGTTCTTCCGCGGGTGGTTTTTAGCTTTCCACCCGATTCAATCAGGCTGTCTTCAAACATAAGTTTTCTCCCTGCATGGGCCTGCGATATTTTAGACACCGGGCCCCGTCTGTTTGCTCCCGCCTGGGTACACAAAAGTTCCTAGGAACCCATCCCATTCAAGGCGCAAGAGGGTGCCGTCCAGCTACTCGGGCGCGAGCACATCCGCCCGGCCACACCCCGGGGAACAGCTTCCACCGCGAAACCGAACGAACTCTCTCGTCCGAGACCAATTTGGCGCTTTGCCGCCCGCCAGAGAGCCCCTTGAGGCGGGCGACGCTGCTTAAGCCTTGGCTCTTACTTTCTCCGCCCGGCCGCCTCGGGCAGGAACCATCATCCCCGGCCCCTTGGTTCCCGACCGCCATTCCTGATAAGCCACGAGAATCGGGGCTGCGATGGCAATCGACGAATAAGTGCCGATCAGGATACCGACCACCAGGGCAAAGGAAAACCAGTGCAACACTTCGCCCCCGAAGAGGAACAAAGCCAGCACTGTCAAAAATGTTAAACCGGCCGTCAAGACGGTCCGGCTCAAAGTCTGATTTATGCTGCGGTTGACGATGTCGGAGAGTTTTTCCCGCCGCATCAGTTTCAGGTTCTCGCGAATCCGGTCAAAGACCACGATGGTGTCGTTGTTCGAGTAGCCGATCAAGGTCAGGATGGCGGCGATCACGGTGAGCGAGATAGGTATGTTCAGCAGTGAAAATGCGCCGACGGTGATCAGGGTATCGTGGAATACGGTTACGACGGCAGCCACGCCGTAAATCCATTCAAAGCGGAAGGCCAGGTAGACCAGCATTCCCGCGAGCGAATAGAGGGTGGCCAAAATGGCCTGATGCTGCAGCTGTTTTCCCACTTGCGGTCCCACAATCTCTACCTGGTAGACACCGAAGTCGGAGAGAAAGTGGCCCTCCTCGATCGCGGCGAGGACCGCGGGCTCGGCGACTCCCTTCAGCTCATCGAAGCTCGAGAGCACTCCGCCTCTATTCTTGTCGCGAAAGTCCGTGATGGCCTGGGCAATCTGCGCGTAGCGCTGCTGGGCGTCGGTCCCGAGATGCAGCGGGTCGCGTTCCACCAGGTAGGAAGCGAGCCCCAGGCTGCTCGTATTGTTCAAGTCCTGCTTGCCGGCGGGAACATCGGTCTCGAGCGCCTTCACGATCTGTTCTTTGCCCTGATCGAGCGCCTGCCTGCTGGTCTCTTCGAGCGGCAGGTCGATCAGAAGTTCGTTGCTGCCGGCGCCGCCTAAGGTCTGAAGGCGCACATTGTGCACGCCGACCCGTTCGATCTGGGCCCGCACCGCTTTGAGGTCCGGCGCATGGGTGTACTTCACATAAACCAGCGTGCCGCCGCGGAAATCGATTCCGAGCGGAATGCCATGCCAAAACAGCATCGAGATCAACCCCGCCACGCTGAACACCAGCGAGAAGGCGATGAAGTACCACTTCTTGCTTAAGAAATCTATGTTCGGATTGCGAAAAAATTCCACGAAACGTCCCAGCCTCTCAATTGTTCTCCTGCCATTCCGAGCTGCGCTCGATGAAGCGGCCTTTCTTTACCTCCGCCGTACGGCCGATTCCTCTCCGCTTGCGCGGCTCCGAATGGCATCGTCGTCTGCCCGCGAACAGGCCGCCAAAGGCCAAGCGGGCAGAACAACGGCCCTTAAATACTCAGCGCCTCTCCTACTCTCTTTCTGCTCAGCACCCAATCAAAGATCGCCCGCGACACAAAAACTGCGGTGAACAGGTTAGCAAGCAAACCAAAAACCAGGGTCACGGCGAAGCCTTTCACCGGTCCGGTGCCAAACATGAACAAAATGGCAGCCGAAACGATGGTGGTCACGTGGGTGTCAACAATCGTGACCCAGGCGTGCTTGAACCCCTGCTCCACCGCCGACGGCGGCGTCTTCCCGTTTCGCAGCTCTTCGCGAATGCGCTCGAAGATCAGCACGTTCGAGTCGACGCCCATGCCGACCGTCAGAATCACGCCCGCAATTCCCGGCAGCGTCAGGGTGGCGCCGGTGAACCCGAGGAAGCCGAGCAGAATAATCAGGTTCAGGATCAAAGCCACGTCGGCATTGACTCCGGCGGCGCGGTAGTAAACCAGCATAAAAATCAGCACCGCCGCCATGCCCACCACCGCCGCCCGCACGCCGGCGCGAATCGAATCCGAACCGAGCGAAGGCCCGACGGTGCGCTCCTCTAAATAGGTGATCCCCGCCGGCAGCGCGCCGGAGCGCAGAATCATCGCCTGGTCTTTTACCTCCTGCTCGGTGAAGCGGCCCTTGATGATTCCCTGGTCATGAATGGGCTCGTCAATGGTGGCAACGCTCTGAACCTTGCCGTCGAGGATCACGCCTAGCAGATCCTTCACGTGTGCCGAGGTGAAGGCGTAAAACTTTCGCCCCCCCTCGGCCGTGAGCGTGAAACTTACTGCCGGCTGACCGTTTTCATCCGTCGAAGGCTCGGCGGTGCGCAGATCCTTTCCGGTTACCGCCGGAACCCGGGAGACAAAATACCAGCTCTGGGTACCATCCGGGTTCGTCTTCCCCTGCATCAGCATGGAGTCCTCGGGCATTACTCCGCCCTTATCCTGGAGCGCCGCGTCCTGGCTGGCATATGGCCCGCCGAGCACCTGCCGGATTTCCAGCATGGCCGTCGATTGCATGACTTCCTTGACCCGCGCCGGATCGTCGACTCCCGGCAGCTGCACCAGGATCTGGTAATCTCCGAGCCCGTGCTCCTCGATGAGGGGCTCGCTCACGCCGAGCTGGTCGATCCGGTTGCGGATGGTCTCAATCGCCTGCTGGACTGCCCGGTTCTTGAGCTCTACCAGGTTCGTCGGCTTCATCGCGACCGTATAGGTGTTGTTCGCGCTCGAGGCGAGGTCGTACTCCGGCAACCGGTCCTGCACAATCGTACGCAGATCTGTGCTTGATTCAGGCGGCAGCCCTTTAATGACGATCTGCTCAGGATGATTGACGGGATCGGGTTTCGAAATATCCACACTGCCGGCCTTCGCGTTCCGCAGGGCCGACTTCAACGTCTGAATGGCGTTGTCGGTGTCGACGTTGACGGCATCGTTCACCTTGACCTGCAGGATGAGGTGCGTCCCGCCTTTGAGGTCGAGCCCCAGGCTGATCCCATTGCGCATGGCCGACGGGTTCAGCAGCCCGCTCGCCAGCGCGGCGCCCGAGAGCCCGCGGGGAATGCCGAAGATGCCGTAAATAAAGAGGAGCACCGCCGCCGCAATGACTGCAAATTTCCAACCTAAATTCTTGTTCATAAGCACCGCTACTCCATCCCAACTACTTAGCCGCCGGCTCCTCCGGGGTAGTCACGGACGATATCGCCGACCGGCTTACCTCCAGCCGTAAATTGTCCGGCGGCACGCGAAGATGCACCGCATCCTCTTTCAACGCGACAATCGTGCCGCGTATTCCACCCGTGGTCGTCACCTTGTCCCCGGTCTTCAGCTGTCCGAGCATCGCCTGCCACTTTTTCTGCCGCCGCTGCTGCGGCAGGATCAAAATCAGATAAAAGATGGCAAAGATAAAGACCAGCGGCGCAATTCCCAGCCACCCCTGCGCGCTCCCGATCTGCAATACGAATAGGCTGTATATATACATCATTTAGATGCTGATGGCGGAAACTGCTGCGAACTCGGAACCCCGGCAACCGGGAGCGGCGCTTCTCTCAGAACTTCGCGAATCCTTGGCGCACTCTCGGGTGAAGCTTCGTTCCACGGCTCCACCATCATGCTGCGCTTAATTTACTCAGGAAAGGCATTACCCCGAAGGCCGACTACCGTGCCTTACGGCAGAAAGAAAAACCTGCACACTCCCAATTCAAATAGAATGCCGGACGGCTCGCATAGTGTCAAGGTAGTACCTCAGGTTGTGCATGGTATTCAAGACTTGCGCCAGCACCTCATGGGCGGCATACAGGTGACGCAGGTAGGCCCGCGAATATCTGCGGCAGACGCGGCACGGGCAGTTCGGATCGAGCGGTCGATCGTCGCCGGCGTATCTCGCCTGCTTGATGGAAATTTTTCCCTGGGAGGTGAAAAGCAGGCCGTGCCTCGCGGCCCGCGTGGGCAGCACGCAGTCCATCATGTCCACGCCCAGCTTCGCGTATTCAACAATCTCTTCCGGTGTGCCCACTCCCATCAGATAGCGGGGCTTGTCTTTGGGCAGGTGCTCCAGCGTGGATTCGGCGATTTCCCGCGTAAGCGCCCGCGGTTCGCTCACACTCAGACCGCCGATGGCATATCCGTCGAAGCCGATTTCGATCGTTCTCTCCGCCGATTCCTTGCGCAGAAGGGGATCCATCCCGCCCTGAACAATGCCAAACAACGCCGGGCTCCCCGCGTCGACGGCCGGGACCAGGTCTCCGGGGACGCCCCTCCCCGCGCGCGAGTTGCGTCCCGCCGCCGGAAGCGGGCCGGATCGGATGCTCGAGTTTGCCCGATGATCAGGGTCTGACGGGGACTGGCCGCCCCACGGCACCTGGTTTTTGTGCTCCTCGAAATACCTCTTCGATCGCTCCGCCCACCTCAAGGTCATCTCCATCGACTCCCGCACTCGCGACCGCTCCGCGGGATACTCCGTGCATTCATCGAAGGCCATAATGATGTCCGCCCCCAGTCCGATCTGCACTTCCATCGATTTTTCGGGCGACAAAAAATGCGACAAACCGTCGAGGTGCGAGCGAAACATCACCCCTTCTTCCCGGACTTGGCGCAGCTCGGTCAGGCTGAAGACCTGAAAGCCGCCCGAATCCGTCAGAATCGAGCGCGGCCACGACATGAAGCGGTGCAGCCCGCCCAAGCGACGGATCTCTCCAACCCCAGGTCGTAAGTACAGGTGATAGGTATTCCCCAGCAGGATCTGAACGCCCAGCTCCTCGAGCACGTCCTGCGCAACTCCCTTGACCGTGGCCTGGGTGCCGACGGGCATGAACACGGGGGTTTGGACTTCGCCGTGAGCCGTCGCCAGGAGCCCGCGCCGGGCCGGTCCGCGGGTTTTTTCAATTGCGAAGCGCAAGGACACTCAGCGCGATTTTAAAGGACGGCCGGCAATCGCAAGATCGTCACCGACCGAGCTCGAGGATTTCACCCCGGATTTCACCCGGCTCGACGATCAACTTTCCAACCGTTACCGGAAAATGGAAGCGCTTCGGCCCCGCGCTTCCGGGATTGAAGTAGAGCACGCCATCCTTCGCCTCCTGGTGAGGAACATGGCTGTGTCCATAGATGACGGCGCGGATCCCGGCCGCTTTCGGCTGGAGATCGAGCTGGGCGAGAATGTGCAGCACGTAGATGGAAACTCCGTTCACCTCGAGAAACTCGGCTTCAGGAAGCTTCAAAGCCCACGCGCCATGATCGACATTGCCGCGCACGGCAGCGACCGGCGCAATGTCACCCAGCCGCTCCAAAATCGCGGGGTCGCCGATGTCGCCGGCGTGGACAATCTCGTCCGAGCCCGCGAGCGCGGCCATCGCTTCCCTGCGAAGCAGGCCGTGCGTGTCGGAAATTACCCCGATGGTGGTTCGAGGGCGCACCGTCTCCCAGCATCCTAACCGCAGACTGGCCCGAGACATGCGGCGGCGAGCCCACGCCACCTACTTCGCGGGCACAACCGGCAAAATCAGCGCCGAAGGATGCTCCCCGTCATGCAGGATGACATTGGTCGCTCTCACGAATTGAGCTCCCGCCATCTCCTGGCTGGTCCTCCTGTGCCCGAGCTCCCCGGTATTCAGATTGCGATCAAAGCGGGGGAAGTTGCTGCTCGAGACTTCGAGCCGCAGCACATGTCCCTTCTTGAACAGGTTGCTCGTCGCCCACAGATCGATCGAGAGTTTATAAATCTGCCCCGGATTCATGAGCGCCGGCGTCTGGCGCGAGTCGCGGTAGCGAGCGCGCAGAATGCCTTCGGTGAGGTTCTGGGCAAAACCATCCGGCCAGGCATCGACCAGCTTGGCGGTGAAATCGGTGTCCACCGCCGACGACTTGGCATACAGTTCGAGCGAAACCGGTCCGGTCACTTCGGTGTCTTCGGCCATCGGCGGAGTCGAATAGACGAGCACATCCTCGCGCGCCTCAACCGAACGCTGGTCCCGGGGGCCGGGCGGCCACCGCCACGATTCGCAACACAGCGGTCCGCCCACCGTCGGAGCCGGATTCCGCGGATCGTATACGTACTCGTCGGCAGGCTCTTGTCCCGGAGACGCGACCGACAGCCGCCCGTTCCCGTCAAGCGAATTCGCCTTCCCGCCCGAATGCAGGAAATACCGCGTCTGCCGTGCCCGCGCCAGCGGCCAATCGTCTTCCTCACGCCACTCGTTTCGGCCCATGACGAAAATCTTCACCGGCTTGCCCGTTCGAAACTCGTTATTCGCGCCTTTAAACAGGTAGTCGTAATAACGCAGTTCGTAGGGGTCGGCCGGTTCCTTCGCCGCCGGCCCAAAATCAACCTCGCCCACCTTCGGTCCGGTTCCGGCATGCCCACCGATCTCGACCACCAGCTGTTGTGCCTTGCGCGCCTCCCCGCTCCCGCCGCGGGCCTTGATCCCTCGATAGTTCGCGAGCGACCCGCCGAGGAACAGGTCGTACCAGGCGGCCACATGCAGCGCCGGAACCTTGATGTCGGGGAAATGCTCTTCAATCGAGACGGCCTTCCAGTAATCGTCGTAGCTCGGGTGGGCGAGCCAATCCAGAAAATAAGGAGCCACCGACCGGTTCGACCCGAGATCCCCGCCCTGGCGAAGATTGAGAATCGGAAAGTCCGTGAGCGGCAACGTCCAGATTCCGCCGACGGGATCCGTTTCCCCGCTAACCAGCCGCTCGTAGGTGTTCCCGGCGAGGCCCGAGGTCCAATCCTGGTTGAACCACTGCGCAAAAGCGCCACCCGTGTAGGCCCAGTTTTCGTGGTAATTGCTTGCGGTCACGACCGGACAGATTCCCGCCAGATGGGGCGGATGCGCGATCGCGGCGAGCATCTGGGTCGCGCCCACATACGACGCGCCGAACATGCCGACTCTGCCATCGGAATAAGGGAGCGCGGCCGCCCACTCGACGGTGTCGTATCCATCGTTGGGCTCGTTCTTGAATGGGTACCACTCGCCTTCGGAGGCATAGCGGCCGCGGACATCCTGGAAAATGACGACGTAACCGCGCGAGGCCGCCTTGATCCCGAACTCCACGCCGTCATTTTTGTTGTAGGGAGTGCGTTCGAGGAGGACGGGAAACTTGCCCTCGGCGTCCGGCCGGTAGACATCGGCCCGCAACTGGACTCGGTCGCGCATCCCCACAACCAGGTTGCGCTCACAGGAGACCGCATACCGGTCGGCGGCCCGGGCGGGCCTGCCCCAAAGGCTGACGAGGGTAAAAAGAATGAGCGCAGTCTTTCGCATTCGCTCGCCCGGTCAACGACAGCAAAGAAGTTTCACCGCTACTCCTCCTCTTCCTTCACCTCGCCCCTCTCCGCCTTCGCCTTCTCAATAATCTTTTCCTGCAGCTGCCCGGGGACAACGTCGTAATGATGCATCTCCATATTGAAGCTGCCGCGCCCCTGGGTCATCGATGTCAGGTCGGCACCGTAGGTGAGCATCTCGGCCATCGGTACTTCGGCTTTAATGATGGTGTTGCCGCCTTTGTTGTCCATGCCCTGAATGCGCCCGCGGCGGGAGTTCAGGTCACCCATGATCGAACCCGCAAACTCGTCGGGCACCGTGATCTCCACGATCATAATCGGTTCGAGCAGCGTAGGTTTCGCCTGTTCCATGGCCTTTTTGAAGGCGATGCGCCCGGCCAGCTGGAATGACAGATCGTTTGAATCCACCTCGTGGTAGGATCCGTCGTAGAGCACCACCTTGAAGTCGACGACCGGGTATCCCGCGAGATATCCGCGCGCGGCGGCGTCCCGGATTCCTTTTTCCACCGCGGGAATGAAGTTTTTAGGAATCGCACCGCCGAAAATATCGTTGACAAACTCGAACTGCGAGCCGCGCGGCAGCGGCTCCATTTTGATCTTGCAATCGCCATACTGCCCGTGGCCGCCGGTTTGCTTTTTGTGGCGGCCCTGCACATCGGCCCGTCCGCGAATGGTCTCGCGATAAGGCACCTTGGGCGCCTTCAAATTTACTTCCGTGTGGTAACGCCGCCTCAGCTTCGAAACCGTGACCTCGATATGCTGCTGGCCCGTACCCGCAATCAAGAATTCCTTGGTCTGCGGATCGCGGAAGAAGCGCAGCATGGCATCTTCTTCGAGCAGCTTATGAACGCCGGGGCCCAGCTTGTCTTCATCGGCGCGGGTCTTCGGCTCGATGGCGAAGGTGATCGCCGGCTCCGGCAGCATCACCCTGGGGTAGCGAATCGGCGCCGACTTCTCGCCGAGCGTATCTCCCGTGAGCGTGTCCTTCAATTTCGCGACCGCGCCGATATCGCCGGCATGCAACTCGTTCACCGGAGCCGCGCTTTTGCCCTGCATGACCGAGATGTGCGCCAGTTTCTCCTGGGAGGCGCGCGAAAAGTTCACCAGCGAGGCATCGTTCTTCAGCACTCCGGAAAAGACCTTGAAGTAGGAAATGCGTCCGGCAAAGGGGTCGGAGACGGTCTTGAATACATACAACGACACCGGCTCGGAGTCCGATTCCCGGCGCGAAGGCGGCTCGCCGTTTCCGGATGTCACCTCCCCGCGAATGGCTTCGTGCTCCGTGGCCGCCGGGGTGAACTCGGCGATGAAGTCGAGCAATCGGTCCGTGCTCACGTTGCCCAGACCGGAGGCGAACAATACCGGGAAGATCCTGTCTTCACGGATGGCGTTGTGCAGCGCGGGAACCAGGTCTTCCTCGGAAAGAGTTCCCGCATCGAAGAACTTCTCCATGAGCGCGTCGTCGCCTTCGGCAACCAGCTCGACCAGCCTCTCGTGCCCCTCCTGGGCAGCGTCTTTCATCGCGGCGGGTATCTCGCCGGGTTTACCTTTCCCATTTCCACCGAGCTCGTAGGTGTACGCCTTCATGCGCACCAGATCCACCACGCCCGCAAGGCTCTTTTCTTTTCCGATCGGCAGCTCAAGGGGAATCACGTTTCGCCCGAACGCGTTTCTCAGCGACTCCAACACGCGTTCTCGATCCGCCCGTTCGCGGTCCATGCGGCTGGCAACAATCACCCGCGGTGTGTGGTACTCCTCGCAATATCCCCAGATGCGCTGGGTTACGACTTCGACACCGGCGACGCCGTCAACCACTACCAGCGCCGCATCCACCACCGGCAGCGCCAGCTTGGCTTCGTGCACGAACATGTTGAAGCCGGGCGTATCGAGCAGATTAATTTTCGTCTGCCCCCACTCGGCGTAGGCGAGGCTGGCGGAAATCGACATCTTGCGCATGATTTCTTCGTCGTCGTAATCGGTGAGAGCGGTGCCGTCGTCGACCCGTCCCATGTTTTGGATCGCGCCGGCCGTATAGAGCATCGCCGAAACCAGCGACGTCTTTCCTGCGTGCCCATGGCCGACTAACGCGACGTTCCTGACGTTTTCTCCTGGATAAACCTTCACGTTGGGCTCCTTCGAACGAAGCCAAGAATCTACCACACGCGAAAAAGGAGGCTCAACTCAGAATGGCCTGGCCGCCGGCCACGCCGGTGCGGGCCGACATGGCCGCGCCTCCGAACCAGCGGCGCACCGGGAGTCTGATCCCGTGAATCGACCATTTTCGATAGGCCGGATGGGCAGGGAGCCGGCTTCACCCGGTTTTTCCG
>Ga0123356_10005178_pt1 | contig 13331 bp, 3 predicted proteins | sample TergutEmb28metaG_2_FD_92546 | JGI IMG/M metagenome (GOLD analysis project Ga0123356, IMG submission 92546) | Embiratermes neotenicus P3 segment gut microbial communities from Petit-Saut dam, French Guiana - Emb289 P3 | ecosystem: Host-associated > Arthropoda: Insects > Digestive system > Gut ... | reverse complement strand
CTGGCGCCGCCCGGAATCGCCGATAATAACATATTCAATCTGTGGTGGGGCGATTGTAATGGCGACGGAAGAGTCGATAACGAGGATATTTTGATGGTCATGGAACTGATGAATCTTAAAGTAAACGCGCTCAGCCCGCTTTATAACCCGGCCTGCGATCTGAACGCGGAAGGGCTGATAGACAATGAGGATCTCCTGATGGTTATGGAAATGTGGAATAGGATAGTCATAGATTATCCCGGAACAGCGGGCGTCGATTTCTCCAGATGAACAGTATTCGTCACTTACTTCGCAACAACATCAATAAAAAACATGTTGTTTTCTCATAACTCCACACTACGCACTTCACACTTCACACTTGCGGTCGAATACCGCATTGGCAATACTTATTACTGTACATAAGGCGGATATAATAATGACCAAAAAACCAATCTTACGAATACTATTTTTACTGGTGATAACAGCATGTATATTCATCACGGCGGCCAGTGCTTCTGAAAATCAATTATTGGCAAAAGCAGCAGACGTATACAGGTTCTTTTACGACGCGAACGGAACCGGCGTCAGCAATATGCCAAGTCCTGTATATGGTATATATATACCCCAGTATTTTACGCTCAGTAACCAAGTACCATCCCGCGCTAATTACACTTTCCAAGGTTGGAGCCCCAATAAGAATTCAGGTTCACCATTATACCGTCCGGGCCACACGATTTACATCAGCGCCGGCGGCCCCTTCGAAGTGTATGCTATATGGTCAGGCGGTGGCGGCGGTGGCGGTGGCGGTGGCGGAACAACCTACACGCTGACCTACGATGCCAACGGCGGCAGCGGCGCTCCCGGCCAACAATCGGCTGCCGCAAATTGTGACATAACCTTAAGCAATAGCAGGCCTGTGCGCGATGGTCACAGTTTCTTGGGTTGGTCTGCCAATAAGTCGGCCACCACCGCGCAATATCAGCCGGGCGATAAATTCAATATCGGTACAGACAATAAAACCCTGTATGCCGTATGGTCGGTCAATACGTATAGGTTAACTTATAACGCCAACGGCGGTAGCGGCGCTCCCGGCCAGCAATCGGCTACCGCCAACAGTATTATCTACTTGAGTAACATAAAACCCGAACGCGAAAACCATACCTTCTTGGGCTGGTCTACCAACCGCAATGCTACCACCGCGCAATATCAGCCGGGTGATCCGTTCAATATCGGCACTGACAATAAAACCCTGTTTGCCGTGTGGAGATTTGGCGCCTGGACAGATGGCGGCGTGAAAAACGCCTATATCAATAATTCCGCTACAGCGCAAAACGGCAGCGCGGACAATTATCAACTGGTAGAGCGCAATAATACTATCACCTATGAACTGAAATACGAAAAATGGTCGCCGGCGCCGCTGGCGACAGTACCCAACCCCGTATTCCAGGCAAAAGCGCCAATGCCGGGAAAGGTCAACTTCATCAATGGCAGCTTTGAGCAGCCGGCAATGAATGTCTCGCTTACCTTTTTCCCGCAAGCGCAGGTACCCGGATGGAGTACCCGGCCTTCCAAGTCCGCGGACAATTCAAACCCAGGCGCCTATATAATCGAGATTCAAAGTATTAAATACAATGATCCGCAGCAAAATCAGTTTGCCCCGCATACCCCTGACGGCGGGAGCCAATACGTCGAATTAAACGCCCATGTTGAGGGAACCTTGTATCAAATTTGTGATACTGTGCCCGGCGCTAAGATTTATTATGAATTCTATCACGGCGCCAGGATGTGGCGGCCCGCCCCTACTGCCAATACAGATGTAATGAACTTCTATCTTAGGGCGCAGGGCGCGGCTAGCGGCGGTTTGCAGCGGGTTTGTACCGATTCCGCCGTGCGGGGAACACAGTATAAGTGGGGGCACTATACCGGTACATATACCATTCCAGCCGGCCAAACAAAAACCGAGTTTTCTTTTGAATCAGTATCCTCCACCTCCGGCGATAAATCTGTCGGTAACTACTTAGACGGTATCCGCTTGTATTCCAACAGCTATATCGATCTGGCAAAAACTAATAATGCGCCCTCCGGCAAGGCGGATACCGGTGATGTGATCACCTACACCATCGTGGCGCAAAACAAGGGGGAATCGGACGCATCCGCAGTGAGGATACTGGACGTGCTTCCCGCGGGAACCGAGTTGGTGGCCAATACCGTCAGGATCGATAATGTACTCACCGGCAACTTCAGTTATGATCCCAATACCCGTCAGGTCGGAATAAATGTGGGCGCGGGCGCCAGCGCCGCCGCCGGCGGGCTCATCAGGGGCGACGGCTCATTTTCCGCCGATTGCAATAACTCCTATACTATTACATTCCAGATCAGGGTGACCGGCGCGGTGATCGCGCAAAATCAAAAGTATGAGAGCCAATCGCGGGTGACCTATGAAGACAGATACGATAGCGCGCGCGAGCAGTACACAAACTACTCCAACATCAACGAATTCAGCTTGGAGCAGCGCGTGACGAGCGCGGTCATCACCGATGCGTTTCCCGCCGGCTTGACCTATCTCAGCCACACAGCTCCCAACGGCGCTGTATTCCAAAGAATAGGGCAGACATGTACCTGGACTTGGCAGGAATTGCCGGCTAATGACGTTGTTGTCACAGTCACTGTTACGGTGGCTCAGGGCACGGAGAAGGATTTCGTCAACCGCGCCACATTGACAGTTGGAGGCAGCGAGATAAATACCAACTACACATACCACAAAGTCCATGATACGCGCACAATTACGGGTTTCGTATGGCCGATGGTGGCAAATGACCGCGGATTAGGAGAAAGCTTCCTACGCAAGCATGATGTGGTGGTTGAATTGCGCCCCACCTTCAGAACCCCTGCCGCGGCGGAACTCAGCACTAAGGCGATACTGGTGAATGACAGCGGCCGCGGGCAATTCACCCTGGAAAATGTGCCATTCGGCGTCTATGTTCTCTATATCAAGCGCCCCGGCTATTTAGCCAGGGCCATGATGGTGACCGTATCGGCTTCAGACCCGCCGGTTATGGAACTGGCGCCGCTCTCGGCCGCCGACAATGGAACATTCAAACTGTGGTGGGGCGATTGCAATGGCAACGGACGGGTCGATACCGAGGATATGTTGATGATCATGGAGTTGATGACTCTTAAAGTAGACGCGCTTAACCCACTATACGACCCGGCTTGCGACCTGAACGGAGACCGGCTGATAGACAACGAGGATATGTTGATGGTTTTGGACATGTGGAATAAGATAGTCTCTGACTATCCCGGAACCGGGGGCGTTGATTTCTTTAAATGACCGGTAGTTTTCTATACAACTTCCGTTTGTATAACGTCGGATAAAACGGTGTTCTAGATCAATTTAAGGGGGTGATGCTGTACATAGTTTCTCAGGGAAAGATAATAACTGAGGACTGAAGGAATTTGCAAAACTGAAGGAATTTGCAAATGAAAGATGAAGGGGGGATTTAAGTGTTAAGCAAAAACAAAAAATACGTACCGCTAGTATTGCTGATGTTGCTGCTTACGGTCATTATTTTCGGACCGGTAATAGTAAGCGCGGCGCCATCGGCAGACCAAATCGTCATCCAGGGACGCGCGCGGTACTACAACATCGTTGGCGCGGAGGTAGCGGGCGCGCCCGTACTAGGTGGTAATGCCATTGTCTCTGTGGAAAAGGGCATCGCGGCCACCAACCTGGAAAACGAGTTCGACATAACTCTTAACATAAAGACCAGCGTGAATGTTTCAGAAGTTAAGATGTCCGCGGACGCGGCCGTTGTGCTTGTACTCGACATATCCAATTCCATGGGCGGCATCAATGACGCAAATACGGATTATATGCCTGCCCTAAGAGCTTCCGCGCAAAACTTTGTCAATGATTTGGCCGCGGAAGCCGGCGATGCCGCGCGTTATGTTTCGTTGGTTACTTTTGCCACAAACGCCAAAATCGTTTATGGCTGGACGGACATAACAAATCCTCTAAACAGGGCTGCGGTGAACAGTTATATCCAAGGCTTAAAAGTTGACGGCGGTACTTTTATGCAGGGCGGCTTACTATTAGCCCGCAACCTGATGCGCACGGACGCTTTGCCCAGGGGAAGGAATAATCAGATAATCGAGAACCGTTCCGTAATACTGTTCAGCGACGGCGAAGCTAATTACTATACCAATTCGGCCAACCAAGCCGGTTATAGCACCGGCGTCATGGTTCCGCAAACCGGCGGACCCGGCAATACCTTTGACGAGATATCGAAGGTATACGCCAATTTGATGGCCGACACGGTAAAATCACAGACCGCTTTTAGCGGCTACCAAAAGCATACCGCTTATCTGTACACGATAGCTTTTGGTTCCGCCGCTCCCGTGGATTGGATGCGCAATAATATCGCCACCAACCCCACCTATGCTTATACGGCTGATAATGCGAGCGAACTGAATAAGGTGTTTGCCGCTATCGTCAAACGCATCGAAAGCTGGGCGGAGGCTTGGGTGGTTACCGATCCCATGGGGCAAAACATTGAGTTTCTCTCGACCATACCACCGAACGATCTGGCCAGTGGGCTGTTCAGTTTCCACAACGATGTACTGGCCTGGGATTTGAAAAAAGCGGTGGCAGATTCATTTATCAACGACATCTACACCTATACCTACACCTACCGGATCGGGCTGGATACCACCAAGAACACCTATATTCCCGGTGTAACCTATCCCACTAACGGTAAAACCGAACTGACCTATGTAATTATCGAAGATGCCCGGATCGTCAGCGATGTTCTGATAGCGGACTTTGCCATTCCGGCGGTCAAAGGCTATGGCGGCGGCGCGCTTGCTTTCACGAAGGTCGGCGACAATACCACCCCGTTGGCCGGCTGCCAGTTCACACTGACTAACCAGGGCAAAGCAAATCATGTACTCACAGCGGCATCGGCTGTTGCAGGCGACGTCAACTTCACGAATATTCCTTCCGGCCATAGTTACACGCTGGCGGAGTATTCGATGCCGGCTGCTTATGAGGGGCTGTACCTGAAAAGCGGGGAAACGTATACCGTAACCGTATCCCAAGGCCAGGTAACCGTGGCCGATAGTTCAGGAAATCCTGTGGACATCTTAAGCTTCAAATTCAACAACCCCTCGGAGGGGCGTACTATCACCGGATTGGTCAGCCCGATGGCGGTAAACGACCGCGGTCTGGCCGGTTTCTTACAGCGGCATGATGTGGTGGTTGAATTGCGGCCAACGTTCAAAACGCCCGCTACGGCGGCGCTAAGCACTAAGGCGGTATTATTGAACAATGATGGCTTGGGTCAATTCACCTTTGAAAACGTGCCGCTTGGCACATATGTACTCTATATCAAGCGCCCCGGATATTTAGCCAGGCCAATGATGGTCATCGTATCGGCGCTGGATCCGCCGGTCATTAAACTTGAGCCGCCCGGCGCCGCGGATAAAGGCATATTCAATCTGTGGTGGGGCGATTGCAATGGCGACGGACGGATAGATAATGAGGACATATTGATGGTCATGGAACTTCTGAACCTGAGAATCAATGCGTTTGACCCGCTGTATAACCCGGCTTGCGATCTGAACGCGGATGGACTGATAGACAATGAGGATATCCTGATGGTTCTGGATCCGGGAATGTGGAACAAAATAATCCTGGATTATCCCGGCGCGAGCGATGTTGATGTGTTTATATGATATAACAAAACTCGTGACAACTTAGTTTTTTAAAACAAAATAAATTAATTTTACAAAGGAGTGACATATTTTATGGAAAAAGTCAATAAATTCAAATTGGCGGTAAGCGTGCTTTTGACTCTGCTGATGATGTTTGTGGTATTCCAGGCGGCTTTTGCCGAGCAGGTAAATTTTCCTCTGATGACCCGCGATAACAGCGCTATGGTCGCCGATGAAAACACCAGATACCTCACATTGCTTGAGCAGGATCCCGTAACCAGGCTGATCACCGCCACGATATCAGTGAGAAATGAAAGCACCGGCGTGGGCGCCAGGCCCATAGTGATAGCCGGCGTGGGCTTTGAATTGAGTTTCAATGGCAGCATTACTCCCTACAATCGCGCCACGGGAACCAGATATGTCGGCCCCACCAGAGAAGGCATCGCTGAATTCAGCGAAGCGATGCTGGTCAAAACATTTGATACGGTTGGTTCCTCGGTCGTCGAAAGTGTGTCCGGAGTTGGCGGTTTCATCGGCGGAAAGATTTCCGCGGCTGACGATAGGGATACCATCACTATCCAACCCGGCCAGGCAGTATCCATTTTGAAGCTGTATTTCATGCCGGCCAGCGACATAGTAAATACTACCCTGACCCTGGATATGTTCAGCTTCAAATATTCTACCTATACCCAGAGGATGATAGAGCTCACCACCTGGATAGCCAATGGCACGAATTATGTGGTTTCCAATACCCGCTTCCCCTCCACCAGTTACAGATATGTGTTATCGCCCAGCACCTTCAAGATACATGTGCAGCAGGCGAAGCCGGTCGTTTCCGCCAATAATGACACCAGGCTGATAACCGGTTATGACACCGCCACCATGGAGTGGTCGTATGATGTAAACGGCCCCTACAATAAAACCGCCCCGGTGGTCAAGGACGAGGCGCATATCATCTATGTAAGGAAAGCGGAAACCGCTTACAGCGGCAGTGACGCCGAATACGGCAATTACAAGAAATATCTGGCCAGCGAAGCCGTGCCCGTGCAATTCGACGCGGATACCGTCATTGTACAGCCAGGGGACGCAAAACTCTCGAAAACCGGCGTAAACCTGACCCCGCATGCCGACGGAAAATTACATGTGGGTGACAGGATCAGATACACGGTGATCGCCGCTAATGACGGCCCCGCCAAATCCGTATGGACAAACGCTGTTATGACGGACACTCTGCGCGAAGGCGTTACCTTTGCCGCTAATGTGACGCTTAATGGCGCCGCGCTGACCTCTCCGGGAGGATATACCTTCGAAAACGGCGTGCTGACCGTGCCGCTGGGCAATATCCCCGGCACAACGCAAAAAACCGTCACCTTTGAAGTTACTGTGAACGCCGACGCTTATGGCAAGAATATCAGAAACAGCGTTTCCGTGACCGGTAAGGACAGCGATGGCGGCAGTGATCTCAGAAAAGACGCCGATGAGGGCGGCACAGATCATACCGTGGTACCCAAATCCGCCACGCCGCTTGTGGATGATATAAACGCGGGCGATAAGGTGATCACCGGTATGGGCAAGCCCGGCGCCACGATCAGGGTCCGCTTCCCCAATGGCGCAACGGTGGATATCACGGTTCCCGGAAGCGGCACGAATGATGTGCCGTGGTCAGTGGACGTGCCTAATGGCGTCAATCTTGTCACCGGCGACGAAGTCATCGTAACCCAGATCGAACCCGCCAAAGACCCCAGCGATCCGGTGAATAAAATAGTCGGCGACAGGCCGCCTCATATTCCGGTAACGGACAAAACCGCCCAGAACCTCACCAGAAGCGACGGGACCCGCCGCGTGGGCGATACGCTCAGATATACCATTACCCTGAAAAATAACGGCCCCGCCAAATCCCTGTGGGTAAACGCGTCGATAGTTGATGTAATGCCCGAAGAGGTGGATTTCATCGCCGGCAGCGTGAAGATCGACGGCGTTGACGCCACCACCAACCCGAATGTGATTTATAACGCGGTCACGCGTACGCTTACCGTTACCATAGATTCTATAGCGAGCGGCGTTACCAAAACCGTGACCTTCGAAGCGAAGATCAATGATACCGCTTACGGTAAGAGCTTCAAAAACACCGCTATCATCGACGGTAAACCGGTCATAGAAGATCCCGATGATCCGCCGCCGGTAGTGCGCCGCTCCGTTCAACCGGTTATCGACGATATCAATGAAGGGGATCGGGTGATCACCGGTACCGGCGTGCCCGGCGCAACGGTCGAAGTCTCCTTCCCGAACAGCTCGGTCAAAGCGCCGGCTACCGTTGGCGCCAACGGTACCTGGAGTGTTAATGTACCGCCCAGCGTTAACCTGCTGGAAGGCGACGTCGTAACGGCAGTGCAAACCGAGCCGGGCTATGATACCAGCTTACCGGTGAGCAAAACCGTACAGGAAAAGACCGACGTTATACCCACTATGTCCAAAACCTCTGAGAACCTGACCAGCACTGACGGCAAAATCCATGTAAACGACAGGTTGAAATATACCATAACCGTCGGCAATTCCGGTTCCAGCAAATCCAATTGGACCGACACCGTGCTGACCGATGTGCTGCCGGTCGGCATCACCTTGGTTGCCGGCACTGTGCAATTGGATGGCCAACCCGCGATGCAATCCTATAATCCTGTCACCAGAACATTATTGGTAACGATCAGCGGCGGTATCCGCGGCGGCCAGGAAAGAAAGATCACCTTTGAAGCCACGGTGGACGCGGACGCTTACGGTAAAGACATCCGCAACGCGGCCAGTGTTACCGGCAAAGCCAATGGCGGCAGCACTGATGTTACCAAAGATACCCAGGAAACAGATCCCGACCGCACCGTTACGGGCAAATCCGAGCAACCGACGGTAAACCCGATAGATGCCGGCGATGACAAAGTCTCCGGTAAGGGCAAGCCCGGCGCTAAGGTCAAGGTTACATTCCCGGGTGGCCCGACAGTGGAAGTCCCGGTCGATAACAATGGCGATTGGAATGCGGATGTTCCGCCCGGCGTTACGCTCAATCCCGGCGATGAAGTTAAAGTCGTGCAGATCGACGGCGACAAGGATCCCAGCGACGAGGTAAAAGTAATCGTCGGCGAGAAAGTGCCGCCGGTTAAGGAAAGCGCCAAAACCGCCAGGAATCTCACCAGAAACGACGGGACCCGCCGTGTGGGCGATACCCTGGAATATGCCATAACCCTGAAAAATGCCGGCCCCGCTAAATCCCTGTGGGTAAACGCGACGATAGTCGATCCGCTGCCCGAAGAGGTGGATTTCGTGACCGGTAGCGTGAAGATCGACGGCGTGGCAGCCGGCGCGGCGGCGATTTATAATGCGGCAGCGCATACGCTTACCGTTGTCGTGGACAGCATTGCCAGCGGCGTTACCAAATCCGTGACCTTCGAAGTGGTGATCAATGAAAAGGCTTTTGACAACCCAACCTTTAAGAATACCGCTAAAGTCGATGATAAAGATACCGAAGAGGGTCCCGATGATCCGCCGCCGGTGATCCGCCGCTCCGCGCAGCCGGAGGTCGATACAATCAATGAAGGTGACAAGGTCATCACCGGCAAAGGCGTTCCCGGCGCGAAAATCGATATATCCTTCCCGAATAGCACTGCCAAGGGTACCGCCACCGTGGGCGCTGACGGCAAATGGGCTGTCAATGTACCCCCCAGCGTCAACTTGCTGGAAGGCGATGTCGTATCAGTCGTCCAGACCGAGCCGGACTATTATCCCAGCGCGCCGGTGCTGGCGGAAGTATATGGCATGACATCCGTGGTGCCCTATATGAGTAAGACTTCCGCGAACCTGACCAGTACCGATGGCAAGACGCGCGTAGGCGACAAGTTGCGCTATACCGTGGTCGTCGGCAATTCCGGCGCCAAATCCGTGTGGACAAGCGCTGTGTTTACCGACGCGCTGCCGGCGGGCGTAACCTTGGCCGGTGATGTCTATGATATCGTATTACTGGACGGCGTACGCCAGACATTCTGCCCCTATCCGCCTGCCACCAGAACGCTGAAGGTAACAATAGGCACAATCCTAGCCGGCCAGGAGAGACTGGTTACCTTTGATGTTACTGTGAACGCGAATGCCCACGGCATGAATATCAAAAACGCCGCGGCTGTTGACGGTAAGGAAAATGGCGGCGGCAAGGACGTTCACTTTGACACCGAAGAGCCCGGCGGCGGCCGCGATGTCCTGAATCCATCCAGCAAGCCGACAGTCGACGATATCTTCGCCGGCGACGATACGATTACCGGCGAGGGCGTGCCCGACGCGGAGATAACCGTGACGCTGCCCGACGGTACCGAAATCAAAGGCAAGGTGGATAAGGACGGCAAGTGGTCGGTAAAAGTGCCGCCCGGCAAAGAACCCAATGTGGGCGATAAGGTCAATGTGACACAAACCGAAGAGGGCAAGGATGTCAGCGAACCGGTTGAGGTAATAGTTGAATCTGCTGTCGTGGTTCCGGAATCGGCCAAAACCTCCGCGAACCTCTCCAGAAACGACGGAACCCGCCGCGTGAAAGATTTGCTGCAATACACCATTACCGCGAAAAACGCCGGCGCGATTAAGTCGCTGTGGCGGGATGTGATAGTGACCGATCAACTGCCCGAAGAAGTAGATTTCATCAATGGCAGCGTAAAAATCGACGGCGTGACTACCGGCAGCCCCAATGTAGTCTACAACTCGACCACGCATACGCTTACCGTGAACCTCGGTAATATCGCGGGCGGCGTTACCAAAACCGTGACCTTCGAAGCGATGATCAATGATAAGGCTTATGATAACCCGACCTTTAAGAATACCGCTATCGTTGACGGCAAACCGACCGAAGAAGGCCCCGATGATCCGCCGCCGGTAATTCCCCGCTCCGTTCAGCCAACTGTGGACGAGATCAATGAAGGCGATAAGGTCATCACCGGTAAAGGCGTACCCGGCGCGACAATCGAAGTGACCTTCCCCAATAGCACGACCAAGGTTCCCGCCACTGTGGACGCCAATGGCGACTGGAGCGTGAATGTTCCAGCCAACGTCAACCTGATCGAGGGCGATATCGTTAAGGTAGTGCAGATAGAAACGGGTAAAGATCCCAGCTTGCCGGTGGAAAAAGAGGTACAGGCCGGCACGGAGGTAGTGCCCTATATGTCCAAGACTGCCGAGAACCTGACCAGCACCGACAATAAGATACATGTTAACGACCGGCTGAAGTATACCATAGTCATCGGTAATTCCGGTTCTGCCAAATCCAATTGGACAGACACCGTGCTGACAGATGTGCTGCCGGTGGGCGTAACGCTGGTAACAGGCTCGGTACAATTGGATGGCCAGAATGCGATGCAATCCTATAACCCCGTCACCAGAACACTGCTGGTAACGATCAGCGGCGGTATCCGCGGCGGCCAGGAGAAAAAGGTCACCTTTGAAGTAACGGTGGACGCGGACGCTTATGGCAAAGATATCCGCAACGCGGCTGCTGTTGACGGCAAGGGCAATGGCGGAACCACCGATGTCCGCGAAGAGACCGAAGAGGAAGACGATGATCGCACCGTTGTGGATAAATCCGAACAGCCGACAGTCAATGATGTGACCCGGGGCGACGATAAGATCCGCGGTAAAGGCAAGCCGGGAGCGAAAATCGAGGTGGAACTGGATGACGGCGCCAAGATCGATACCACTGTCGATGGCGACGGCAACTGGGAAGTTCCTATACCGCCCGGCAAAGAACCCGACACAGGCGACACGATCAAAGTCATACAGACCGAGGATGATAAAGATCCCAGCGTTCCGGTAATAGTGATCGTCAAAGACAAGAGCTACCGCGCGGTTCACGGTTTAGTATCACCGCTGGTTGGCGACAACAAAGGCATGGGCGGCGCTTTCCTGAATAAACATGCTATCGTGGTTGAATTGAGATCCACCTTCCGTACGCCCGCCGCCGCGGAGTTAAGCACCTTTGTGACTCCGGTCGCCGGCAACACAGACGGTTTAGGCGAATTCACCATTGAAGAAGTACCCTTTGGCGACTATATACTGTATATCCATCGTCCCGGACATTTGACCAGGGCTATGGAAGTGACCATTTCGCCCACCGATCTTGACATGATAGAACTCATGCCGCCGCCCACCGACCCCAATGACAATGATATATTCAAACTATGGTGGGGCGACTGCAATGGCAGCTTGAGGATCGATAATGAAGATGTTCTGATGATCATGGAGCTGATGGATCTGGATGTTGACAAGGATAGCCCGCTGTATAATCCGGCTTGCGATTTGAACGGAGACGGGCTGATCGATAACGAAGACATACTTATGGTAATAGAAAACTGGAACAAGTTCGTAAGGCAATACGCCGGCGGGGAAAACATAAACTACCTCATCTAACGCATATCTATCTCGGCGTTTGGCGGGAGAACCGATCCGGCTTAAGCCGGATCGGTTCTCCTGAATAACTCCTGAATAAACTGAAAGGATGTGTAATACCTTGAAAAAGAATACCCGGATATCGCTAATACTGGTGACTCTTATACTGGGGCTATCGATAATTTTTGCAGCCACCGCTTCGGCGGCGGAGCAAGATGGTTTCCCCCTTATGACAAGTGACGGCGTTTTAGTGGCCGATGAACATACAAGATATATAACCTTTTTTAAACAGGACGCTACTAGCAAAATGATTACCGCGACGGTACAGGTTGTTAATGGCGGCACAAATGAGATAGCAATAAGGGGCGTCAGTATAGAAATCTCCTTTAATGAAAAGGTGGTTCCATATTCTTTCAGGGCGGCGCAACCCGCGCTACTAGCCCCCGGTAAACACTTTAACTATATCTTTTCCACAGTATTTCCCACCTATTGTAAGCCCTTATTGACCAAGTTTGATTATTTAGCCTCCGAGTATATGCTACGGAGTACTAGTACGGGCGGTATGCTTGGCGCAAAGCTTTCCTGCGTTGCCGAAACGGATACGCTGAAAATTGCCCGCGGCCAGACCGTTGACCTTATCGAGTTCTACTTCATGCCGGCGAACAGCAGCGACGCGCTTGATCTTGATATGTTCAATTACCAGTACGCATTTGACACCGAAGCATGGATCGGGCTCAACACGTATATAATAAATGGCACATCCTATTTATTGGCGACTAAAGAAGCTGTGATCGGAATAACCGCCACCTATGTTGAAAACCCCAGCGCCTTTAAAATACATATGCAGCTTCCGCCGCCGGCTGTTTCCGCGAATAATAGCAACCGCAGCGTCAACGGCTACAATAGCGCGACCATGGAGTGGGCGGCGACAGCAACCGGTACTTACTCCAGCGCCGCGCCAACTATCCCCAACACCGCGCATACCATATTTGTAAGGATGAAGGGCGACAGCGCCTATAAGGGCAGTGACACGCTATACGGCGCCTATAAATGGGCCTATGCCAGCGCCCCGGTAGAGGTGACCTTTACGGCAGGAGGAGGTGGTGGCAGCAATCCTGACCCACCACCTAGCACCAACAACTATACAGTAATTTTTAACGGCAACGGTGGTACACCCGCCACACAAAACCGTACGGTAGCCGCCGGTAAGTCAATAGGCAACAGTAATATGCCCG
>Ga0123356_10005177_pt1 | contig 13332 bp, 11 predicted proteins | sample TergutEmb28metaG_2_FD_92546 | JGI IMG/M metagenome (GOLD analysis project Ga0123356, IMG submission 92546) | Embiratermes neotenicus P3 segment gut microbial communities from Petit-Saut dam, French Guiana - Emb289 P3 | ecosystem: Host-associated > Arthropoda: Insects > Digestive system > Gut ... | reverse complement strand
TGGTCGAATGAGTTCAGACAAATGCTCGGTTTTGAAGATGTGAATGATTTCCCTGACCTTTTAGCCAGCTGGAGTGAACGGCTTCATCCGGAAGATAAGGAAAGAACACTTGCCGAACTCTCGTCCCATCTTGATGATATCATAGGTAAAAAACCCTATGAAGCGGAATACCGTCTCATGCAAAAGAACGGGAGCTATAAGCATTTTCGCGCAAGCGGAACAGCCATGAGAAGCAATGAAGGCGCCCCTCTGAAAATGATTGGTTCTATGGTAGATATCAGTGACAGACGAAATCTTGAACGTATTGTTAATGACCATGAAATCAACCTTGAACAAAAACAGAGAATATTTGACTCACTATATAACGTGGGAGCGGCATTATCAACTGCAAATAGGCCGACTTTTGAAAGAGTATTGTCAAAAAGCATGGGTGTTTTAGGACAAACCATAGGTGCGGACAGGGTTCAGATTTGGCGAAATGAGAATGTTGGAGGCAATCTCCATTTTACATTGTCTGATGAATGGATAAGTGAGTTGGGAAAAAAACTTGAATCTACCCCAAAATGCAATACCTACCCATATGACGCAGTCCCCGGTTGGGAAGACAAGCTAAGGCGCGTCAAGCATATTAATAATCCGATAATCGAACTGTTACCGCACGAATATACCTTTTTTAACCGTCACGGAGTAAAGACACTGATGATTATTCCGTTATTTAAAAACGATAGTTTATGGGGCTTTTTGCGTGTCGATGACTGCCGGAAAGAGCGCGTGTTTTCAAGCGATGAGATAACCGATGTAAATACCGCCGGGCAGTTTTTGGCACTTGCTCTGATTGTTAGAGAAAGCCTTGACGCCGCTAACAGTGAGACGGTAAAAAACACAGAACTGAACCACTGGTACAAGTCTATACTTGACTCGATACCGATTCCAATATCTGTGACTGATGCTGATATGAATCTGACATTTATAAATGCTGCTATAGAAAACATGATTGGGAAAAAACGTGAAAATATATATGGAAAGCGTTGCAGCGTATTAGATACAGATATATGCAATACTCCCAATTGCGGTATAGTGTGCGCAAAACGGTTTGTCAACCGAACATTCTTTAAAAGCTCCGGCAAATCTTATCAAGTTGATGTAAGTAAACTGACAGATTTAAACGGAGATGCAGCAGGATTTGTCGAAGTTATTCAGGACATCACAGAACCGGGAGTGCCGCAGGAACTGACATTTGAAGAAAAGATAAGCCGTTCCGGGTTTTTGCATTAACGTGAAGCTATCTCGTTTATCCTGTCCGCAGTAGTTACTACTCCATCGGAATCACCGCTCAAAAGCTGCTCCGCCATGGTGCTCAGCAGCTTTTTTATTTGAGGCGGCCATGCTTTTTTTCGAAGCTCGGCAATTGTTTCTTTTGCGGTTTTATTATCATAAGCATCACACGCATCTCTGATAATGCTCAGTTTATCGTGCAGATAGGCGTAATCCATATCTCTTGTTTTGCCGTCATCATAACTTTCATAAAGCGCGTGCTTTGCAATTACCTCACGCAGACTGTTAATAAACAGAGGGGTTTGATCTGTAATTGTATCAGTTGCGTTGCTGTTTCCTGCCTGCTCCAAATCTTTTGCTGCAGAGGACAGATCCATCTCGCCGATATTTGCAAGTGCCGATTTCATAGCGTGAACAGTAGTGGTGTATAGCGAATAGTCACTCTCGTTGAGCGATTCGCGTTTGTTCATCATATCTTCAAGTATCTGAATAGCCCGGTTTGCGTCCAACATAAAGAATTCAATCAGTTGCGGGGATATTCGTGACTCTGCGGTACTGCTTAATATGTTAGTAAATTTTCCTTTCATTTTTTGTCGCGCTGCTTCAATAACCTCTTTTGGCTGAACGTCACGGACATACTTATTCAATAACATATTAAGACGCCGTATATCAATAGGTTTTGAGATAAAATCATCAAATCCGTTTGAAAGAAATATATCTGCCTGACCTATAACGGCATTAGCCGTTAAGGCAATAATAGGCTGAGTATATCCAAAATCACGTATTACTTCCGTTGCTTCGATACCATCCATTTTTGGCATCATATGGTCCATAAACACAACATCGTAAACATTACCTTCTTTAATTTTTTCAATAGCAAGAAAACCACTGGTGACAGTTTCAATGCTAAGTTCGTACGGTGCCATTAAGCCTCTGGCAACAAAAAGATTTGATTCCACATCATCTACAATTAGAACACGTCCGTACGGCATTGGCTCGTAAGAAATATTCGCTTTACCTATCTGACGTATACCATTAAGCTTGAACTCCTGAAGCTTTTCTACGAGTTCACTGCCCATAACAGCGCTATCTGTGTTACCTTGAGGTATGCTAACGGTAAATATTGACCCCTTATCAACTTCACTTTTAACAGTTATCGTTCCGTTCATCAGACGTAACAGGTTTCGTGTAATGTTCATACCAAGTCCGGTGCCTTCAATCGTACGGTTGGTATCAAGGTTGAAGCGAGAGTACTCGTCGAACATTTTGCTTAGTTCATCTTCTGTCATGCCGTGTCCTGTATCGGCAACACTGAAAACAAGCATTACCTCATTATCATCACTTTCATTATCTTCGACTGAAAAAGATAAATCTATTTTTCCTGAATCAGTATATTTAAAAGCGTTTGAGAGGAGATTGCTTAAAATCTGCTTTATGCGAAGCTCGTCACCTACCAGAGAAGTTGGCAAGTTTTCATCAATATCAAGCTTAAAATCTATCGGCTTGCTTCCAGTGCGCATAACATTTAGCACTGCAGCATCATGAATCAAGCTTGCAAGCTCATACTTATCCGGGTAGACTTCAAGCTTTCCGGCTTCAATTTTAGACAAGTCCAGAATATCGTTAATAATGCTCAGGAGCATATCGCAAGAGTTATATATAGTTGCCAGTTCTTCATTTGTTTTTGCGTCAAATTTATCCTCTTGCAATAGAATTTCAGTAATACCAAGTATTACATTCATGGGAGTGCGTATTTCGTGACTCATTTTAGCTAAAAACGCGGACTTTGAAATGTTTGCGGCTTCTGCTTCTTCAACGGCAGCCTTAAGTTCCTCAGTCATGTTACGGAGACGGCCATAAGTGTCCCTTGCTGTCCTTGCAATTTCTCCGATTTCGTCATCTCTGTCAATACCGTATATATGAGATTCATCATCCCCTGTCATTGCAATTGATTCGGTAAATCTACCAAGCGGCTTAAAAACTAATCGCTTAATCAGGAAAAAACTAAAAATGACATAGATAATAAAAGCTAATACAACCGCGCTTATCGGCGGCAGTATTGTTGTAATATCAAAAAGCGCACTTGTATCATAAAAGGTAACTGCAAGCCAGTTAGTAAACGGAATCGGGGCTATTGACAAGTAACTGTAGCCGCTTCCTGAAAGCCTGATGACTTCCGGCTCGGTTCGCCGTCCGTAGAAAATCGCCGGATTTCTGAGGTAATTGTTATTAATAATAGATAAAAAATGGGTATCCGTATCGACCGAAAGAATATGAGTGTCGGGACCTTCAGAGACGATATATCCGGACTGAGGCGCGGAACTGTCAAGTTGTATGATTCCTCTGTAGTCAATTACAAGGCCTCTCACACTCTGTCCTTTATATAGTCCAAATAAATCTTGAAAAATTTCGTCAAAATCCAGTGCGGAGCTGAATACGCCGATCGTGTAGCCGTCCTTTACTACCCTGTGATTAATCCACAAGCGGTTTGAGTCGGTTCCTGTGCGTACGCTGAGATCCATAGTAAAATCAAAAACCGAACCAATAGCATTAAAGAACCAGTCATCGTCTCTGTTTGACGGTTCGAGTTCTCTAAATGGCACAAATTCTTGAAGTGATGCTCCGCTGTAAACTGAGTATTCGTGTAGAGAGTCGGTGATTGCAAAAGACAAGCCGTCTATCTGCAATATATCCGCATATAGCATCATCTTCTGAAAAGCCGCTTCCTTTTTATCAGCATTTTCTTCATCCGCAAACCATTCAATTACTTCCGGGGATTGTGAAGCATGACGAATTAATGAAATTTCTTTGTTTAAATGTGAACCCATTATATCAACAGATTCCATCGTATATGTGCGGGCATATTCCATAGCGGCATTATCAACCATACGGTAAATCAAAGTTCCGCTTGCAACGGCTGTAAGAACCAATATTAAGATAACAAAGGAAATGTTGGTAAGATTAAAACGAGCTGCAAGCTTGCTTCGTTTTTTATGCTCACCTGAAGAAATATCAAATGTCACATTTCGACTCATTTCACACCTGCTGAATCAATCATTTTTTCTTATATTTCGATATTATCATAATTACTGACTTTACACAAACAAACTATGCGGTATTTTTGACAAATGAGGCAAAAAAATGTATAGTATTGTTATGAAATTTCTCAAATTAGTATTAATACTGATGCTTATCGGCATCCTTATTATAGGCTGTTCAAGACAAGAGCCGGAGACTATTGTAGTCGGCTCAAAGGACTTTACCGAACAATTCATTTTGGGGAATATGTTGGCGGTACTTATTGAATCTAACACGGACTTTACTGTTACTTTTAACGATAATATGGCATCCCATGTTATATTTTCGGCGATGGGCAGCGGACTTGTTGATGTTTATATCGACTACACAGGTACTGTCTACGGGTATTATCTGAATAAATCAGAGTCAAAAGACGCTCAGGAAGTATATGATGTTACTGCAAGAGAACTGATGGAACGTTACAATATAAAGACTCTGGGCAAACTCGGCTTTAATAATACCTTTAACATAGCGGTAAGACAAGAAACAGCTGCGGAGTTTAACCTGAGAACCATTTCTGATTTAGCGGAGGTTTCACAATACCTGATATATGGAGGAAGTGCAGAAGGTCAAAGCAGAAACGACGGGATTCCTAACCTGAAAAGACATTATAATATGACCTTTAAGGATGAGTTGGTCTATAATGAGGGCGACCGCTATTCAGCAATTTATAACGATGAGGTTCAGGTTTCTGAAGTTTACGCCACCGATGCCCAGATACTTGTGTATGACTTGGTGGTATTGGAAGATGACAAGCACTATTATCCGCCGTATCATGGAGTTGTCATCATTCGTAATGAAATTGCGGAAAAGCATCCTGAGCTTGTAGAATTACTGAGGAAACTTGAAGGCCTGCTCACAGATGATATCATGCGAGGACTTAATTACAAGGTTGACTTTCTTGAAGAAAATCCCCGCGATGTAGCTGAGTCCTTCTTAAGAGAAAACGGCTTAATCAGATAGCTCATTAATACAACACCCAATCGGCCTTAACCGGCCCTTTGACACCAAAGGGTCGGTTAATAATATGAACAACCCTGCTTTCAAAACAGTGGAAAAAATGATAAAATGTCAGAATAAAAAACAACTAGGAGGAAGTATTATGTCTTGTCAACAAAACACATCTATGAAGTGTAACTGCACCTACAATTGCCCTCGCCATGGAAAATGCTGCGAATGTCTAGCGAATCATACAAGAAATGGAGAATTTCCCGCATGCTTTTTTTCAAAAGAGGGAGAAGCAATGTACGACCGCAGCTTTGACTGCTTACTGAAGGACAGAGGCAGGTAGTGCGGTAATGTTTGAAGGTTTTTCTCAAAAGACAATAGACTTTATGTGGAACCTGAGGTTTAATAATGAAAAACAATGGTTTGAGGCACACAAAGACGAGTTTATCCGTGAGTTTCAAAGCCCGTTGAAAGCGTTGGGACGGGAGGTCTTTGAGCGTATTGACTCCGATAATAAAAAGCATGGTTTTATTCACAAGGTATCACGTATTTATAAAGATGCCCGGCGCGTAAAGGGTGGTGAGCCATATAGGACAAATCTTTGGTTTTCTATCGAAAAACCAAGTGAAGAGTGGACATCCACACCTGTGTTCTGGTTTGAACTTGCTCCCGAAAACTGGAGCTACGGTATGGGCTACTACAGCGCCTCGTCCAAAACGATGGCAAAGCACAGAGCACGCATTGATAAAAACCCTAAAGCGTTTGAAAAACTGGTTGCGCCACTCAATAAACAAGACGAGTTTGTCCTGGACGGACCGGAATATTCACGAAAAAAAGAAGCACCATCACCCAAACTTGAAGCATGGTACAATAAAAAAACCTTTGCGTTAATACATGATGAACCAATAAGCGAGGAATTGTTTTCGCGTGACATCGTAGAGCGTTTAATAAAAGGCTACACATTCCTCATGCCCTTCTATAACTACTTCATAACCCTCGACTCCGACCCTGACCCTGACAAGCCCGGGTAAGTAATTATTTAGTTCCATGTCAAGGAGGAAAAAATGGAAGATTCAACGAAGATTGTAAAAGAATTTTATGACTCACAGGTTGAGATTGAATGGAATCGCCTGGTAGGTAAACCGGAGTTTTTACTTACATGCCGAATGCTGGACCGTTATATAAAGCCGGGAGATAAAGTGATTGATATAGGCGGAGGACCGGGAAGGTACTCATTTTACCTTGCGGAAAAAGGCTGTGATGTTACTCTGTTTGACCTCTCGCCCGAGAATATAAAATTCGCGGAAAAATATGCAACGGAACAGGGACTTTCGGTACAAGCGATATGTGGAGACGCAAGAGAGGTTGACCGTCTTGTGCAGGGACAGTTTGACCATGTTCTTTTAATGGGACCTCTGTACCATCTATTGGAAGATATTGACCGTTCAAAAGCGGTTGACTCAGCACTTCAACTGCTTAAGCAAGACGGGGTTCTGTATGCGTCATTCATCAGCATGAGCGGTGGTTTGGTTTTCGGTTTACGTGATGTTCCGGAGGCATTTACTGACCCTAAGGAAGAAAAATTCCTAAAGCCGCTCGTTGAGGGAGAGAGTTTTGGCGGCGCCGCATTCACACAAGCATTTTTTATTCACCAAAATGAGATATTGCCGTTCATGAATCGTTTTCCTCTCAAAAAGATGCACCTGTTTGGACAAGAGAGCGTACTGGCACCGAACGTGGAGAAGTTCATGGAACAGCCGCCGGAAGTACAGGAAGCAATGCTTGACGTAGCGGAAAAGCTAATTGAAAAAGAAGAGTATTTGAGTTGGTCGGAGCATTTAATGTACGTGGGACAAAAAATTGCTGAGGAATATTAATCTATGAAGCACACGGGAACAATGCCGATAAAAAGCGAAAGACTGACCCTACGGAGATTTGAACTTGCTGACGCGGAAACAATGTTTCGCAACTGGGTAACTGATGAAGAAGTGACACGCTATTTGAGGTTTCTGCCTCATCAAAACATAGATGAAACAAGATCGGTTTTATATCAGTGGATAGAAGATTATAAAAAAGGGAACACATACCTGTGGGGAATCTGTCTCAGCACCGGTGAACTGATAGGCTCCATAGGAATGTTTATTAAAGAAATTGACTTTAGTGCGGAAATAGGCTATTGCATAGGCCGTAATTGGTGGGGCAAAGGCTATATTAGTGAAGCGCTGAAAGCCGTCATAGACTATATGTTTGCGAACACAGATATAGAGAGAATCGAAGCATACCACGCAGTTGCAAACCCCGCATCCGGCAAGGTTATGGTAAATGCCGGGATGGTACACGAGGGCTTTGCAAGAAGTAAGTATAAAAACGTTAATGGTTTCCATGACAGCGACCAATACGGTATAGTAAGGGAAATGTGGGAAGAACAACGTGTGCATTCCCAATAAACAACCCTACAAACACCCGTATATTACATTTCTAAGTCGTGGTGCCACATATTCCTCTTTACTGGGGAGTAACTGTTGGGCGTATACGTATGTCAAATCAAAATCAGGATCCATCAAAACATATGTTCCCGCCATGCCTGACCAACCGAATTCACCAATGCTGCTGTTACTGCCCCCGGCTGCTTTGTCAACCATTGTGCGTACGCCTAGACCGTAACCGTAGCCGCTATGGTGGAGCCAGTTGCCGTTATATTCCCGCCTCTGTACTCCGTCAAGATGATTTGTTCGCATGAGTTCGATAGTGGGCTTACTCAGGATGCGATATTTACTTGTTGCTGTGCCGCCCGCGCAAAGAACGTTGGAAAATTTACCAAAATCATCTACAGATGAAATTAACCCGCCGCCGCCGCTTTCAAATTTACAATCAATGTCAAATCGCAGGGGGAGTTTTTCCGGCTTTCTGTGCGTTTTGTTTTTTTCATCGTATTCATAACAAGTAACCATTCGATTCTCTTTTTCTTTAGGCAAACGAAAAAAAGTATCTTCCATATCAAGAGGAGCAAAGATGTTTTCGTAAAAATATTCGCCCAGTGTTTTTCCTGAAATCACCTCGATAACTCTGCCTAGAACGTCATGACTGAAGCTGTAAAGCCATTGCGTGCCGGGTTCAAAATACAGGGGATCTTTAGAAATTGCCTCAGAGAATTCCTTTAACGTAAAGTTCCCTTTTGACTTTTTATCCAGCTTTTCAAACTCAGGTGTTATATTATATGAAATTCCTGAGGTCATGGTAAATAAATCAACAATACGGATTTGATTTTTGGCAGGTGCAATTTCAACCTTACCGTTTTCCAATATTGTACTGACACTCATGTCTTTATAATCCGGTAGGTATTCATACAATGGGTCGATTAGCGAGAATAACCCCTCTTCATAAAGACGCAGAGCGGACACACATGTGATAATCTTTGTCATAGAGTAAAAAAGATAAAGGTTGTCCGGTGTTATCGGAGTGTGGGAATCAAGGTCGGCATACCCCGTCTGATGGCGGTAAACTTCTTTTCCTTTTATATAAATCGCCAGATCCGTTCCGGGAATTCCCGCACTTTGCAATGTTTCCAAGAAGTTAGTAACTTTTGTAAAATCCATATTTAGCACCCCTAATAGAACCTTATAATAATAACATAATTAGTATACTAAAAATTTTGCAGAAATGGAACAGTAACTATTGACAAGCCGCTCTAAGTACTCTATTATATTATTAATTAGTTATACTAACTAATTAATAACGCGAAAAACGCAGGAGTTCAATTATGGATGATTTTGAAAATAGTTTAAACGACGTGCTTGTTGAAACATTTAATTCAATACTCAAATTTGAAGAGAGCTCTCTTAAAAAGATAGTTAGTGTACCTGTTACAATTACAGAAGCGCATATGATTGAAGTAATTGGAATACAAGAAAATAAAGAAGCAACAGTCAGTGAGATTGCATCTATGATGAACATTTCTATGCCGACAGTGACAGTCGCCGTAAAAAAACTGCAAACTAAGGGATTTATAACGAAAACACCATGTGCGAAAGACGGGCGGCGGGCGATTATAAGCTTGACTGACATGGGCAAAAAGGTTGATAAAGCACACGGTCTTTTCCACAAAAGAATGATAAGGAATATAAGCAATCAGTTCCAGGAAACCGAAAAAGAAGTGCTGTACAGAGCGATTACAAAACTAAGTGAGTTTTTTAGAGAAAAAGCCAAAGCATAAATTAAGTTCAAAACGCTAATTTAAGCAAGACTAAAGGGAACGGGCATAAGATGAGTCTAAAAATAATCGGCATAGGCAGGGCAATACCGGATAAATGTGTTACAAACGACGAACTTGCAAGCTTTCTGGACACGGATGATGAGTGGATTGTTACACGCACCGGTATAAAAACACGTCATATATGTACGCATGAGTCTTTGACCGATTTATCAATAGCCGCCTCAAAGCAGGCACTGGAAAAAGCGGGCTTAACAACAAATGATATAGACTTAATCATTTGCTCCACACTCAGCGGAGACTATCGCACACCGTCACATGCCTGTACCATTGCGGAAAAACTCGACACAACATGCCCCGCTTTTGACATAAATGCGGCATGTGCCGGATTTGTATATGCACTCGACATTGCGGAAGCATATATAAAAACAGGAAAAGTTAAAAACATTCTAATAATTTGTGCCGAAATGATGTCAACGCAAGTGGATTGGAATGACAGAAATACCTGCATATTATTCGGTGATGGAGCTGCCGCATGCATAGTGACAACCGGAAATACGCTAAAATATATATCTCTCTCCGCAATCCCGGACACAACAATTTTGAATTTGCCTTGTGATACCGGAAACAGCATGTTCATTAAAAATAAAAAAGAGAAAAACTACCTGCATATGCAAGGACAAGAAGTCTTTAAGTTTGCGGTAAAAATCGTAGGCACAGATGTAAAACACGCACTTGAAGCAGTGAATAAAACTCCTGACCAAATTGACCATTACATATTGCATCAGGCTAATAAACGTATAATCGATTCAATAAGAGCAAAGCTGCGGCAACCGGAAGAGAAATTCCCCGTTAATATTGATAAATACGGCAACTTATCATCAGTATCTATACCCTTGTTACTCAGCGAAATGTTGGAAGAAGGCAGGATAAAAGCCGGTGACACACTTTTTATTTCAGCATTCGGAGCGGGACTGACAGCTGGAAGCTGCATTATTATATGGGAATAAAAATAAACACAAAAATTTAGGAGGAATCATCATGTTAGAAAAAATCACAGAAATATTAAGGGACTACAAAAGTGACCCCGACCTTGAAGTGACAGAAGCAAGCACATTTGCGGAAATGGAACTGGATTCACTTGACACAGTTGAACTGGTAATGAATCTTGAAGAGGAATTTAATATTACTATTGAAATGGATGAGAATGTACAGTCTGTTGGAGATTTAATAAAAGTTATTAATAGCGCACAACAGGAGTGAAAACCATCTTATGAAAAAAATATCAGTTTGTGAGCTTCTTGGTATAGAACATCCAATATTACAAGGCGGAATGGCATGGATTTCAGACGCAAATCTTGCAGCGGCAGTGTCAAATGCCGGCGGTTTGGGTATTATTGCAGCAGGAAATGCACCGGGTAAGTTTGTGGCAGAACAAATAAGAAAAGCAAAAAAACAAACAGATAAGCCGTTCGGTGTAAACATCATGCTGATGAGTCCTTATGCCGAAGAAGTAGCACGAATTGTTGCGGACGAAAAAATCTCCGTTGTGACAACAGGGGCAGGCAATCCGTCAAAGTATATGAAACAGTGGACTGAAGCCGGAATAAAAGTAATACCTGTTGTACCATCAACAGGACTTGCAAAGATGTCGCAGCGCAGCGGAGCAACAGCAGTCATCGCCGAGGGCACCGAAGCAGGCGGTCATGTCGGTGAACTCACAACCATGACACTTGTACCTCAGGTATGTGACGCTGTTGACGTACCGGTGATAGCGGCAGGGGGAATCGGAGACGGTCGCGGCATTGCGGCGGCATTTATGCTCGGCGCAGAGGGCGTTCAAATAGGGACACGTTTTTTAGTCGCAAAGGAGTGTAATATCCATCAAAACTACAAAGACAAAATAATCGCGGCAAAGGATATAGATACAATTTCTACAGGCAAAAGGCTCGGACATCCGGTACGTTCAATAAAAACACTTTTTTCAAGGGATTTATTTGCGAAAGAATACGACTCTAATATAACTAACGAAGAACTGGAAGATTTGGGAGTTGGAGCTTTGCAATTGGCAGCCGTTGACGGCGACATTAAAAACGGTTGTTTCATGGCAGGTCAGATATCAGGGTTAATAAAAAAAGAGCAAACCGTAGAGCAAATAATCAAAGAGCTTATGGATGAAACAGAAACAGTATTACAAGGAGCTTCAGCATGGGTAAAATAGCATTTGTTTTCGCAGGGCAAGGAGCTCAGAATGTAGGAATGGGAAAAGACCTATTCGATACTTGTAGTGCTGTAAAAGAAGTATTTGATATGTCCTTAGCAATGCAGGACTTATGTTTTAACGGTCCGAAAGAACAGTTGGACATTACCATAAACACACAGCCCGCGGTATTCTTGACAGACCTGGCATGTGCAGCAGCCTTGTCGGAAAAAGATATAAAAGCAGATGGAGTTGCAGGTTTTTCACTTGGAGAAATACCCGCTGCATGCTATGCGGGATTGATGAATAAACCGCAGGCTTTTGATTTTGTTCTGCATAGGGCAAAAGCAATGCACGAGTGTGCTTTAAAGCGTGAGGGAAATATGTTTGCCGTATTGAAACTATCAAACGAAAAAATCGAAGAAATATGCAAAACACTTATCGAAGCATATCCTGTGAATTACAACTCGCCGGGACAAACAGTGGTTGCTTGTGCTGAAAGTACCGCTGAAAAGCTTGAAAGAACTATAATTGAAAACGGTGGAAAACCAATAAAACTGACCGTAAGCGGAGCTTTCCACAGTCCGCTCATGAATGATGCAAGTAAAAGTGTGGCTGAATACTTAAGCAATCAAAACCTCGAAGAACCGCAGATTCCCTTATATTCAAACACTACAGCTATGACATACGGCAATTCAAACGCAAGTCCAAAGGAATTGTTGGCAAAGCAAGTTAATCATCCTGTCTTATGGCAAAAAACAATAGAAAACATGGTTAAAGACGGCTTTAATATATTTATTGAAGCAGGACCGGGCAAAACTTTATCGGGGCTGATAAAAAAGATAAATCCCGATGTGCGTGTATTTAACGTATCAGACATACCTTCGCTCGAAAACACAACAAAGGAGCTAAAACACAATAATGCTTAATGGAAAAACAGCTGTAATAACCGGAGCATCAACCGGAATAGGAAAAGCAATCGCCTTAAATATGGCAGAACACGGAGCTAATATCGCCATAATCTACATTGGAGATGATAACTCCGCAATAGATGTAAAAAAACAAGCGGAAAACACCGGAGCAAAAGCAGAAATCTATAACTGCGACGTTTCAAGCTTTGAAGAATCAAAAATAACCTGTGAAAAAATTGTCTCTGATTTCGGATCGGTTGATATTCTTGTAAATAATGCAGGTATAATAAGAGACGGTCTATTACTGAGAATGAGTGAAGAAGATTTTGACGCTGTTATTAATGTAAACCTGAAAGGCGTTTTTAACTTAATAAAGCACCTCTCACGGTCAATAATGAGATCGGGAGCAGGCAGAATAATAAATATATCATCCGTGAGCGGCATCATGGGCAACGCAGGGCAAGCGAATTACTCGGCTGCAAAAGCCGGGGTAATAGGTCTGACAAAAACCACAGCAAAGGAGTTCGCGGGAAAAAATGTTACCTGTAATGCGATTGCTCCGGGATTTATACAAACAGACATGACAGCTAACTTGCCCCAATCAGTAAAAGACCATGCTGATAACACAATCCCGTTGAAAAGAATGGGAACACCGGAGGAAATAGCAAATGTCGCGGTATTCCTTGCATCAGATATGTCGTCATATATTA
>Ga0123356_10005175_pt1 | contig 13334 bp, 10 predicted proteins | sample TergutEmb28metaG_2_FD_92546 | JGI IMG/M metagenome (GOLD analysis project Ga0123356, IMG submission 92546) | Embiratermes neotenicus P3 segment gut microbial communities from Petit-Saut dam, French Guiana - Emb289 P3 | ecosystem: Host-associated > Arthropoda: Insects > Digestive system > Gut ... | reverse complement strand
GGACGCTCCCTCGAATCTCCCCGACAGCCGCCCGCTGGTCGTCTGCGAGCCAAATGTCTGTCCACCGATCGTCACGCCAGTCGTAGAACGAATTCCCGGAGCCTCGAGGCGCTCGACGATCGGAGCGGTCACGGTCCACGGCAGGCTCACGGTCAGAGTCTGGGGATGATTCAGCGCGTCATTGATCAACACAACCTTCGTCTGACCACGCGGTGTCAGGGTGGCCCACGCCCGCACGGTTCCGGTATCGCTGACTCCCGAAACCTTCAACAACTGCGATCCCGGCGGAGCCGCCTGGCTGAACATCATCACTCCGTAGTACTCGGGCGCGACGTAGGCCTGCCACTGCCCATTAACCTGCTTGACGGAGAACAGCTGGTCCGCAGCTCCGGGGTAGGTGTGTATGTTGACGCCGTCGAGACCGACGCTGGCCATGGCAAACAGCGTGTCGAGTACCCACAATGCACCCGCGAACGTGGTCGCCGTGCCGGGCACGCGACCGCATGAGACGCTGTTCATCTCCGCATTTCGCAGCAACTCACCGTGCGCGTGAACCAGCGCGACGGCAGGCTGGAGAGCATCCGCGAGGCCATCCGACGAGAGCGGGGACAGGAGGTTGGCGATCGATGGGTAGTTGGACTGCCCCTGATTGCTTGCGCAGGCTTGCAGTGGGTAGCGGTGCAATGTGACCACTGCTGGATGCTCGGCTTTCAGGAACTGATCGAGATATGGCAACCACGTCCAGGCGCCCATCGCCGGGCCGGCGAGCGGGACGTGCCCGAGCGCCGCGGCAATGTGGTGGTAGTTGGACAGGTACGACCGAAAATCCCAACTGGCTGGACGCCCCGGGTGCGCGTTACCGTCTAGCACGTAAAACGGAAACTGGGGGTTGTTATACAGCTCAGGCTCGTTTCCGAGTTCGATGCCTTCGGTCAACCGGCGCCCGATCACCGTCATGATCGCCCGCGACTCGGCCGATGCTTCGATCGAGCTGTTTGCCTCGAGGTTGACTCCCATGATCAGGCGCGCATGCGTCGCTCTGGCAAGCGTCGCGGCCACCTCCAGGCGCTGCCGCGTGATCGTGTAGTTGGCGCCCGGCGACCTTGGAAGACCCTTGACCGCCCACCACGTGTGATCAGTCGTGGTGCCACCGATCCGGATCACGGTCGGCGCGCCTTCGGTGAGATTGTCGAGGAGCCGCTCAAACACGGGATCGATCGCGTCCGGGTTGGTTCCGGCATAGGCCTGGAGCGCCCAGTACTCGAACGAGAACCCCAGGAAGGTCGATGCAACGGGCTGGACCGGCATCGGTCCCCCGACCGTGACCGTCGGGTCTGCGACGGCCACGCTCGAGCGAACTCGGGAACTAGCCGCGTCCGACTGCAGGGCCGCGAACGCCGCCGCCAATACGACGACCACACCCAGAATGCGGCTGAGCGCCCCCGTCCGAAACCCCATGTCATGAAGGTACAGGCAAAGGGGGCGGCGTGCTCCCGCTCGCGACGAGATCTGCCGCGACCCATAGCCTTGAGCGCGCAATCCAGGCCGCCCGACGGTGCCGGACCGCGTGTCGTGGCATCACCGGAGCCCGGTGGGGCCCACGCTACCGTTTTGCGGATGAGCTACGACCACGAGTCGCGCCCAACGCCAATTCTCACCTCAGACGCGGAACGCGAACGCATACCGCGTGACGCGGTCGTCGAGAGCACGCTGAAGCGGTCGCTACAGCGCCCGCCCGATCGTTGAGTGTCGATCCGCCGCGACCCATGGCCGCAGAGGCGCTGACTCCGGTTGCCAGAGAGCACCAGGGCATGAACCGCACATCGCCAGCCGGCTCGCGAGGCCGCGCGTGAGGCCGGCCTTGATCCGCCGTCTGCGGATCTGGGGGGCCGTGGCCGCACTCTTGTCAGGGTTGGCGTTGGTGGCGGTGTTGGTTCGCGGGAGTACCGCTCCGGCCCCTTCCGGGACGGCCACGGCGCCCTCCTGTCCGTGGCTCGATTCGTCGCTGTCAGTGGACACTCGCGTCCAGATGCTGCTGGGGCGGATGACTCTCGATGACAAGATCAACATGGTCACCGGCGGTGGCTTCTCGCAGCCGTACCTGTTCTTCACGGCTGGGATCCCGAGCCTCTGTATCCCGGCGGTCGGCGAGGAGGACGGCCCGCTCGGCGTCGGCGGCGTCACCGGCGTCACCCAGCTGCCCGCCGCGGTGGCCCTGGCGGCGAGCTTTGACACCTCGCTCGCGCACCAGTACGGACAGGTGATCGGCGCCGAGGAGCACGGCAAGGGAGCCATGGTCGACCTCGGCCCGACCGTGAATATCGACCGCGACCCGCGCTGGGGGAGGTCGTTCGAGACGTTCAGCGAGGACCCGTTCCTCGCCGCGGCGATGGCGGTATCCGAGATCCGTGGCGTTCAGAGCGAGGGCGAGATGTCGCAGGTCAAGCACTTCGCGGTGTACAACCAGGAGACCAATCGCGACCTCCCAGCCGACGACGCGATCATCAGCCAGCGGGCGTTACACGAGATCTATCTCCCGGCCTTCTGGGCGGCGACCACCCAGGCCGGGGCGGCGTCGGTGATGTGCGCCTACAGCTCGATCAACGGCCAGTCCGCGTGCCAGAACCAGGCGCTGCTGACGGACACGCTCGATCAGCGCTGGGGATTCCCGGGCTTCGTCACCTCGGACTACGCGGCGATTCATTCGACCGTGGCATCCGCCGACGCGGGCACCGATCAGGAGATGCCCGCACCGCGGTTCTACGGTTCGGCGTTGAAGCGCGCCGTGGATCTCGGCGAGGTCAGCACGGCGACGCTGAATCAGATGGTCGGCAGGATCTTGCGCGAGTTGTTTCGTTTCAACGAGTTCAACCATCCACCGACCGGCACCACCAGCACGGTCGTCACCAATCCAACCGACCAGGCGACCGCCACGAAGGTCGCCGAGGATGGGACGGTCCTGCTCAAGAACAGCGACCAAACCCTGCCTCTGCGCGCAAATGACGGCGGCTCGATCGCCGTGATCGGACCAGCCGCCTCGGCGGCGCCGACCGACACGGGTGGCGGCAGCGCCTTTGTGAGGGCCCCGTTCACCGTCACGCCGCTCCAGGGCATCCAGGCCGACGCAGGCACCGGCACCACTGTCACCTATACCCAGGGGCTGCCGACCGACACGTCGCTGGCTCCGATCCCCACCTCGGCACTGACCCCGGCCTACCAGCCGACCGGCCCGGACGGCAGTTACACCGGCACGCTGACCGCACCCGAGACGGGCACGTATGTGCTCGCGTTCCGCAATCCGCGCAGCTTCGCGACGACCAACCTCTCGCTCGACGGCCAGGTCATCCTCGCCAACCCCAGCACCCCGCCGACCACGACGTACTCGGTCGCCGTCAACCTCCAGCAGGGCCAGGGCTACACGCTTACTATCAGCGGCAGCGGTCGCTCGGCAAATCTCAGCTGGGCGACGCCGTCCGAGCTGGCGCGCTGGATCGCTCCGGCCGTGACCGCAGCGAGGTCCGCATCGACGGCGGTCGTCGTCGTCTCCGACGACACCGAGTCCGAGGCGGCGGACCGCGCGGGCATCAACCTCCCGTCGGCGCAGGACGAGCTGATCTCCGCCGTCGCGGCCGCCAATCCGCGCACGGTGGTCGTCGTCGACGCGGGCGCGCCGGTCGCGATGCCGTGGCTGGACCAGGTCGCGTCGGTGGTCGACCCCTGGTACCCGGGCGAGAGCAACGGCACCGCGCTCGCATCCGTGCTGTTCGGGAGCACCGACCCGAGCGGCCACCTGCCGGTCACATTTCCCACGAGCCTCAGTCAGGTGCCGGCCTCGACCCCGCAGCAGTTCCCCGGCGTCGGCGGCCAGGTCGACTACTCCGAGGGGATCGACGTCGGCTACCGCCACTACGACGCGACCAACGAGACGCCGCTGTTCCCATTCGGATTCGGCCTCTCGTACACGACCTTCGAGTACAGCCACCTGACGATCACACCTACCGCGGTCGTCAACCGAACCTCGAACCCCGGGACGACCAGTTGCAGTTGCAACGGCCAGGCCAATCCTGAGGTCACCGTATCGGCGACGGTCACCAACACTGGCAAGGTGGCCGGCGCCGACGTCGCACAGCTGTACCTGGGTGACCCTGCCGCGGCGGCCGAGCCGCCACGGCAGCTCGAGGGCTTTGACCGCGTCGAGCTCGCCCCCGGGGCGTCGCAGACCGTGACCTTCACGCTCACCGGTCACGACCTGTCCTACTTCAATGAGACCGCCAACGGCTGGGTGCTGCCAGACGGCCGCTTCGACGTGTTCGTCGGTGATTCCTCGGCGCTGAACGGCCTGCCGTTGCGTAGCGACTTCGTCGTTGCACGCACCGTCGGCGCCAGGTACGTCACGCTGACGGCACCGACGACGATCGCCGCCGGCAGCACCGGCAGCGTCACTGCGACGCTTGTCAACGACGGCGATATTCCCCTGGATCAGGCGCAGTTCAAGCTCAACGTCCCGTCCGGCTGGACGGCCAGCAACCCCGCTCCGGTGAAGATTGGGGCCGGTAGTACGGTGACCGAGCCGTTCCAGGTGACGGCGCCCGCCAACGCGAAGCCGGGGACCAGTGCGCTCACCGTGGACGTGACCGGGACCGGATCAGCCGGAGACAGCGCAGAGGTCGAGGGGACGACCACGACGGTCGTGCCGTTCGCTTCGATGACGAAGGCGTTCAACAACGTCGGTATCAGCGACAGCTCCGACGAGGCCTCCGCCAACTACGACGCCGCCGGGGACAGCTTCTCGGCGCACGCGCTCGCCGCCGGCGAGCCGACCCCGTTGACACCCGGTGGCCGGGCGACGATCGGTGGTGTCACGTTCACCTGGCCAAGTCAGGTCGGCGGGCCGAACAACGTCATCGTGAACGGTCAGATCATCGACCTGTCTGGGTCCGGCGACGAGCTCGGCTTCCTCGGCTCAGCCAGCTCCAGCGCGGCCACCGGAAGCGGCACGATCACATACACCGACGGCAGCACCCAGCCGTACAGCATCTCGATGGCGGACTGGTCCAACAATGCACCGGTCAGCGGTGACCAGATCGCAAGCACGACGACGAGCTGGAACTTCACGGGCGGCACCCGGACCTCACATCCGGTCAGCGTCTACTTCGCCTCGGTCCCGCTCGACCCGAGCAAGACGGTCGCGACCGTGACGCTGCCGACGGTCGGCAACAGCGACGGAACCCCAGTCAGCGCAATGCACATCTTCTCGATCGCGGTCGGTAACGGGTCCCCGACCACCGGCGGGTAGCGAGCCAACCGATCTCGGTCGGCTCCGGGCGCTGACGCGCGTGGGCGGCTCGCGGTTGACGCAGCCGACCGCCGCGACGGCGATATGACACCCGGAAAAGCAGGAATCGAGAAGCCAGGGCGCCGCGTGTCGCCTAGCCTCGCCGCTATGGATATCGCCATCGAATCACTCACCCTCGACGTGGCCGACCCGTCCGCGTCAGAAGCCTTCTATGAGACCGCGTTCGGGGTCGGCAAGCAGATCCGCGCCCGCGCCGCCGATGCGCCGGCGACGGGTTTTCGCGGCTTCACCATCTCACTGGTCGTCGGTCAACCGTCGACCGTCGATTCGCTCGAGGAGACGGCGCTCGCCGGCGGGGCCAGATCCGTGAAGCCGTCCGCGAAGGGCATGTGGGGATACGGCGCCGTCGTGAAGGACGCCGACGGTGTGATCTGGAAGCTCGCCACCAGCGCAAAGAAGGACAAGGGCGCGGCCACGCGCGAGATCGACGACCTGGTGCTGCTGATCGGCGCAGCCGACATGGGCGCGAGCAAGCGCTTCTACGTCGAGCACGGGCTGACCGTGAAGCGGAGCTTCCTGGGCCGCTACGTCGAGTTCGACGCTCCTCCGGACGGCATCAAGCTGGCCCTCTATCCGGGGCGGGCCGGCCTCGCCAAGGACGCCGGTGTCTCCCCGGACGGCGACGGGCCGCACGGGATCGCCGTGAACAGCGGCGCAGGCCAGTTCAGCGACCCCGACGGGTTCGTCTGGGAGCCGGCCTAGTGTGCTTATGCGGCGATCTGCTCGCCCAACGCCTGGGCACCGAACTCGACCTTGATTCTGAGGCCGCCGGCGCTTCGGGCGTGGGCGCTCACGCTGGCGTTGTGGGCGCCCACGATCGCCTGCACGATCGCGAGGCCGAGCCCCACCCCGTCGGCGGGCGGACCGCCGGCAGCGCCGAGCCGCTGGAACGGCCGGAACAGCCGGGTGAGCTCGCCGCTCGGGATCAGCGGCCCGGTGTTCGTCACCTCGAGGGTGGCGCGTCCTGCGGCGGTGTAGGTGGCGACGTCGATCCTGCCGCCCGTCACGTTGTGGCGAACGGCGTTCGCGACCAGGTTGGCGACGAGGCGTTCGATCAGCTGCGGGTCACCGGTGACTCGGGCCGGCTCCAGCGCGGTCGAGCACCCGAGGCCGCGATGATCCTGGGCGTGCAGGACGTCGGCCGCGGTCGCGGCGAGATCGACGGACTCGTGTCGTAGGTGTCCGTACTGGCTGCGGGCGAGCGTCAGCAGCGCGTCCAGCAGCCGGCCCTGCCGCTCGCAGGCGGCGGCGACCCGCTCGCCCATCCTCCGCAGGGCGGCGGCGTCCGCGTCGGGGTCGGCGAGTGCGACCTCCGCCAGCGTCCGCTGCAGCGTGATCTCGCCCCGCAACTCGTGGGCGGCGTAGGCGACAAAGCGCCGGTCCGCTTCGGCTGGGTCCCTGATCGCGTAGGCGGTCACGGCCGGCCGCCTAGTGCCCCGCGACGAAACGGGCGACGATGGCCGGGGTGATCACCCCGTGCGTGACGCCGACGCAGGCGTCGGCGGCATGCAACACGGCCGGCTGCTGCAGGTTGATCCCGGCGCTGGCGATCATCTCGTGCGTCACCTGGCCGCTGGTGCTCGGGTCGGGGAAGTTCGGGAACCCGTGGCCGCGCAGGCAGCGGGCGAACGCCAGCAGCGCGACGGTGTGCGAATGAGGTTCCGCCGTGCTCTCGCTTGACTGCAGGTTCGGCAGCAGCTGCTGGCAATGGGGCATCGCCGAGGCGAACGCGGGTGAGTTGCTATTGACCGCCTGTTTGAACGCACCGAAATCGGCGTTCGGATCGGGGAAGCCCGGTACCCCGTGCGAGCGCATGCAGTCGGCGAACCTCACCATCTGCTGGGTTTGCGCCTGGGTCGGGGGCGGGCCGGAGCCAGACGCACTGGTCGAGCGGTGCGGGCTGGAGCCACCGCAGGCGGCCACGACCAGCGCCAGCGCGGCGGCCGCGACGACGGCGGCGAGGATGGACGGACGACGGGACCGCATGATGATCTGTTCCTTTCAATCGACAAGAGCGGGGACGGCGGTCAGATCCGCCCCCCCGGACGGCGCGCCGACTCGAGGCCTGCGCGAGGTGCGCCGCCCGACGAGCCAGACCGTGGCGCCGATCAGCGCCAGCGCGGCGGCCAGGAAGATCCCGGTCTCCAGCGCCTGCAGCGGCCAGTAGTGGCTCGCAGGCTGGTAGGTGACGAGCTGCTGCAGGTGACCTGAGAGCCGCTCCTGGCAGGCGAGGAGGGCGTTGGTAGGGGGTCCGCCCCCCTTGCCGCCGCCAGCCACCACGACCGCCGGGCAGGTGCGGACGAGCAGATCATGCAGCTGTGCCGCGCCGAGGGCGTGGCCGGCGCGATCGACGAGTGCCGCCGAGATCATCCACGCGTTCGGGATCGGAGGCGAGCCCGGCACGATGCTGACGTTCCCTGGACTCGGGACGAAGAACCCGATCCCCTTGCCGGCCGTCACCGGAGTGAGGACCTCCCTGGAGCTCAGGAGATAGGGGCGGACCCAGAACGTCACGACGACCCGCGCCGCGACGAAGCCGAGCAGCGTCGCCGCCATCGCCGGCAAGGTGCGGCGCATCAGCGCGCCGGTGGCGACGCCGAGCGCGAACGCGAAGCCCGCGTACCCGACCGCGACGACCCCGCGAGTGGTGAACACGCTCGGGTCGAAGCGGTTCACGTGGAAGGTGTCGATCGGCGCCATCCACCAGCTGACGAGCCAGCTCGCGAGGCCCGCGACGGCAAGCGCGGCGATCCCGACGAGCGCGACCCTGACCGTCAGCCAGCGCCGCCGCGTGACGCTCTGGGTCCACGCGAGCCGGAAGGTGCCGCTCTCAAGCTCGCGCCCGACCAGCGGCGCGCCCCAGAACATCCCAAGCAGCCCGGGGATCGCGAGCAGCGCGAGCGGGAGGATGTCCGACAACGCGTTCTCCCAACCGCGCGTGGTCGGGCAAGCGCCGCCGGAGCCGCAGCTCACGAGCACGGCGTGGGTGTAGGTGTCGCGCAGGTGCACCCCGGTCACGAACACGATCGCCGCAAATGCGGCCAGCAGCCCGACCGTTACCAGCGCCTGCGTGCGGAACTGGCGCCAGGCGACCCAGATCATCGGCCGTTCCTCGGCAGTGCCGCAACGTCCCGATGCCCCCCCATATACCCGAGGACGATGTCCTCGAGGCTGACCTCGTCCACGCTCCAGGCCGGGTCGATGATCGGCTCCTCGGTGTGCACCAGCAGCGTGCTCTGGCGGTCGGTGTGCGTCTCCTCGATCACCTGCCAGCTCCCGGGAAGCCGGTCGGTGTCGCGACGCGGCCCGCTCAGCCGGCGGTGGCCGGCGAGCAGGTCGTCGACGGCGCCGGACAGCTGGACGTGGCCGTCGGCGACCAGGATCAGGTAGTCGCAGACGCGCTCGAGGTCGGCGATCAGGTGCGAGGACAGCACCACGCTCACGGTCTGCTCCGCGGCGAACTCCATCAGGCCCTGGAGGAACTCGCGCCTGGCGAGCGGGTCCAGTCCGGCGACCGGCTCGTCGAGCACGAGCAGTTCGGGCCGCTTGGCGGTCGCGAGCGTGAGCGCGAGCTGGGCGCGCTGCCCGCCCGACAGCGTGCCGGCGCGCTGGCCCCGGTCGAGGCCCAGTCGCGCGATCCGCGACTGTGCGAGCGCCATGTCCCAGTTCGGGTTCAGGGAAGCGCCGAGGCGCAGGTGGTCGGCGACCGAGAGCGACGGGTACAGCGGGGTGTCCTGCGCGACGAAGCCGACCCGCGCGAGCTGCGCGGGCGTTCTTCCGACCTCCTCGCCGAACACCGCGATCGATCCCGCGCTGGGTTCGAGCAGGCCGACCGCGAGGTGCAGCAGCGTCGTCTTGCCGGCGCCGTTGGGCCCGACGAGCCCCGCGACGTAGCCGGTCGGGACCTCGAGATCGCAGTCCGACAGCGCCCAGCGGTGCCCGTAGCGCTTGCCGAGGGCCTGCGTTGCCAGCGCGGCGCTCACGCTACCCCCTCGATCCGGGCGGAACGAACAGCGTCGCGAAAGAGCGCCTCGATCGACTCCTCATCGAGCCCGGCACGCCGCGCCTTGAGGATCCAGCCGCGCAACTCGAGGCGCAGCGGCGCATGCGCGGCGATCGCCGGATCGGCTAGCGAACTGGTGACGAACGTGCCCACGCCGGGCCGAGCCGCGACGAGCCCGGCGTGCTCTAGCTCTCGATACGCCTTCAGGACCGTGTTCGGGTTGATCGCCAGGCGCCCGACCACCTCCTTGACGGTCGGCAGCTGGTCGCCCTCGCTCAACAGACCCAGCCGCAGCGCGTGACGGACCTGCTGGACCAGCTGCTGATACGGCGACACGCCCGAACGGGAGTCCAGGTGAAACTCGATCACGTCGTCCTCGTTTCATCCATTGTGCTAGCACCCTAGCACAATATGTACCTGCTCTGCAAGAGGGCAGAAGCGGAACTAAACGACGCGGTCAGACCACGGCTCGGACGAGCGAGATCAGCTCACCTCCCTGATCCCTATGCCCAGCTTCCGAAACACCGCGCCGAGGTCGGCAACCGGTCCGATGTGCCCGAGCTTCTCCGGGTTGACGATCGAGTTGATGCTGGTGATCTCGGTTCCGACGATCTCGAGCGCCCAGACGCCGAGCAGCCGTCCCTCGCCGTCGAGCAGCAGCGCTCCCGGGGCGCCGTTGACCCCGACCTCGCGGATCGACCCGCCCGGGACGCGCGCGCGATTCTTGAGCCAGGCCCTGAGCGTGTTCGCGACGCGGGTGCGGCCGCGAATCGTGCGGGCCAGGGCGGGCACCTTGCCGCCGCCGTCGCCGGTCAGCGATACGTCGGCCGCGAGCAGCGCCTCCAGCTCGTCGAGGTTGCCGTCGCGGGCGGCCGCGAAGAACCTCCGACCGAGCTCATCGCGCTGCTCCCGCGTGGTGTGGAAGCGCGGCCGACCCTGGTCGACGTGGCGCCGCGCCCGGGCGGCGAGCTGCCGGGCGTTGGCCTCCGACTTGCCGATGATCTCGGCGATCTCGGCGTAGCCGTAGTCGAACACGTCCCGCAGCAGCAGCGTCGCGCGCTGTTCTGGAGACAGGTTCTCGAGCAGTCGCAGCATCGCGATCGACAGCGAGTCGGCGAGTTCTGCCTGGCTCGCGGGGTCATCGTCGCGGTCGGTGACGATCGGCTCCGGGAGCCAGTCGCCGACGTACAGCTCGCGGCGCGCCCTCGCCGAACGCAGCTCGTCGATTGCGAGCCGCGTCGTCACGGTCGCGACGAACGCCCGCGGCGAATCGAGCTGCTGACCGTCCTCGACGGCACGGTGGGTCCTCAGCAGCGCCTCCTGGACGACGTCCTCGGCGTCGGCGACGCTGCCGAGCATCCGGTACGCGATCGCGAACGACACCGGCCGCAGCTCGTCGATCAGCAGTTCGGCAGCCGTCATCCCCCGAACCCCTCGCGCCAGCTCGCGTGCGCCGGCTCCCAGCCGAGCTCACGCTTGGCTTTGGCGTTGGACGCTCCGCGGCTCTCGGTCATCATCATCACCGCCGCTTCGCCGGCGGCCATCCGTCCGACGAAGCGTGGCACCCGCATCGGCTTCTTTGCACCGAGCCGCTCCGCGAGCACCGGGAGCCACTCGTTGACCGCCGCCGGCTCGTCGTCGACGATGTTGTAGATCCCGCGCTCGCCGTGCTCGACGGCCGCGACGGTCGCGTCGGAGGCATCGTCGACGTGGATGAACGACCACACCCCGCCGGCCGCGCCGACCAGCGGAACCCGGCGCTTGCGGATCATCTCGACCTGCTCGCCGCCGTCGTCCAGCGAGGTTCCGGGGCCGTAGAACCCGCCGTAGCGCAGCACGATCCCCGTGGTCCAGTCGGCACCGACGACCGCATTCTCGAGGTGCTGGAGCGCGGCCATGCCTTCGTGCATCGCCTTCGGCGGGTGCGGATCCAGCGGATCGTCCTCGGTCTTGACCGGCCCGCCGGTCCGAGCGTACGGCCAGCCCGCGAAGCTCTGCGCGATGAAGCGCTTGACGCCGACGGCGCGGCCAGCGGACAGCAGGTGGTCGGTGCCCTCCGTGCGCAGCCGATTGGTCGGCGCAAACGAACGGTCGAAGTGGCGGATGTCGATGTTCGTGATCGAGGTCAGCTCGTGGATGATCACATCCGGCTGTACCTCGGCGACCGCGATCGCGACCTGGTCGGGGTCGAGCGCGTCGACGACGACCGGCTCGGCCCCCAGGTCGTACAGAGCCATCCGTTTCGCATCGCTTCGGGTCGTCCCGAACACCTCGTGCCCGGCGCCGACGAGCCGGGGCACGAGGGCCTTCCCGATCGCGCCGGTGGCGCCCGCTACAAAGATCTTCATGTCAACTCCTGTGGCTTGTTTACAGGAGAGACGCGGCGGCCCGCGAGGCTGTGACACCTAGGCTCTCAGTCCCGGCGAGCGGCGATCCCCAGTCCGGCCCTCACCGCCGAGATCGACGGCAGCACTTCGTCCGGCAGCCGGGCGATCAGCTCGCCCCATCCGGGCGACTCGGCGATCACCCCACGAACCTCGGCGATCCCGGCATCGAGTTCGCCGAGCTGAGCCATCCCGAGGCCGGCCCAGAAGCGCAGCTCGACCGACGACGGCGCCAGCGCCGCCGCCTCGCGGTACAGCTTCGCGGCCCCGTCGTAGTTGCGCTCGTTGACCAGGGCGTCGGCCGGGCCGGCGAGCGCGTAGGCGTCGTGCAGCACCATCAGCCGGCGCAGCTCGTCCAGCGGTTCGGGATCGTCCTCGACGCGCAGCGACACGCTCGACTCCCACGCCTCGCCGTCCGCCGGGACGACCAGGATCGCCGCCGACTGCCGCCCGCGGATGTCGCCTCCCGCCGCCTCGCCGGCGTCGAGCGCGGCAAGCAGGCGAGCCTGCAGCCGCTCTCCGGCCGCTGAGGCAAACGCGTCGAGCATCGCACCCCACACCGTCGGCGTGGCCATGATGTTCGCCTGGCAACTCACCCCGGCGCCGGTGACGTGGCCCGCATACGGCATGCACTCCTCGCCGGTGTGGACGGCAACCCGCCCGGCGGCGTCGACGACGGCGACCTGGCGCCCGTGGGCACCGGCGTCGGCGGCGACGAGCCGCTCGAGCGCGCTCGGGGCGTCGATCCCGGCGGCCAGCAGGTCGAGCAGGCGCGGACCGTACGCGGGGTCGACGTTCGCCTGGGTGGCGACGGCGCCGACACCCGGTCGCGCCCACGGCACGATCGGGCCGACCGAGAACCAATGCGACTGCACCGCGGCGCCCAGCTCACCCGTGCCGGGGTCGCGGGCGACGATCGAGTAGGTCATCTAAAGCGCAGTCTCCCAGGCCGGCGATGGATACCGGCCGGTCCTCGTATCTCAATCGGTAAATCACCGAAGGAGGCAGGCATGGGAACCAAGCTCGAAGGCAAGTCGGTCCTGATCACGGGCGCCAACCGCGGACTCGGCCAGGCGCTCGTCGAGGAGGCGCTGAGCCGCGGCGCCGGCCGGGTCTACGCCGCGGCCCGCAACCCCGTCAGCCACGAGGATCCTCGGGTGACCCCGGTGCTCCTCGACGTGACGAGCGCCGCGGACATCGAGCGCGCGGCCGAGGTCGTCGACTCGCTCGATGTGCTGGTCAACAACGCTGGTCTCGCGGCGTACGACGACCTCAGCGACCGCGAGACGCTCGAGCGGCACCTCGACGTCAACCTGTTCGGCCCGCACGCGCTGGTCCGGGCGTTCCAACCGCGGCTGATCGACTCGCGGGGGGCGATCGTCAACGTCCTGTCCACCGCGGGCGTCGCCGCGCTGCCGATCATTCCGTCGTACTCGGTCTCGAAGGCCGCCGCGCTGGGGCTGTCGCAGTCGCTGCGGGCGCTGCTCGCATCCAAGGGGGTCGACGTCCACGTCGTCCTGGCGGGGCCGATCGACACGGATATGTCCCGCGACCTCCCGATCCCGAAGGCGAGCCCCGAGTCGGTCGCCCG
>Ga0123356_10005174_pt1 | contig 13337 bp, 14 predicted proteins | sample TergutEmb28metaG_2_FD_92546 | JGI IMG/M metagenome (GOLD analysis project Ga0123356, IMG submission 92546) | Embiratermes neotenicus P3 segment gut microbial communities from Petit-Saut dam, French Guiana - Emb289 P3 | ecosystem: Host-associated > Arthropoda: Insects > Digestive system > Gut ... | reverse complement strand
TTTGCAACATGTTGAGAAGGATTACGTTGAGGGATATTTGAACCAGAACCCCCTGTACTCGGAGCTTTATAATTAAGTGATTGTACTGTATTAGATAAAAATATATTCTTCTTCTCTACAGCCATTAACCGATTGCCTTTTCATATACCATAAGACGCTCATCTGCAAGTCTTAACAAATATTTTTCATTTATTTGATTAGTATCATCAAGAATTGAATATTTAATTGCATCATCACAAATAAGAGAAATTTCGGCATGACTCAAAGAAGCGGCTTTTTCTACTAATGCTTTTGAAGGAGAAAAATCTGGTGAAAAAGCCTCAATTTTTTTATGAAAAAGCTTTTGAACATCTTCAAAAGTAGGCATAGAATAATGCAATACATCATCAAATCTTCTGAATAATGCTTTATCCAATATTTTCTGGTTATTTGTCGCTGCTATAATTATGCTGTCCGAATTATCCTGTTCTAAGAATTGAAGAAAAGAATTCAATATCCGACGCATTTCACCCACTTCATTATCTATTCCACGATCGGCGCCAATAGCGTCAAATTCATCAAAAAAATAGATCCCTGTAATGTTTCCAATGGCATCAAAAATCTGTCGTAATTTAACACTTGTTTCCCCCATAAACTTTGTAACTAGTTTATCCATTTGAACAGTATACAAAGGCAAACATAGTTCAGAAGCAATAACTGAAGCTGTCATTGTTTTTCCGGTTCCCGGAGCTCCTTCAATAAGGATTTTTCGCCGATTAGCCATACTAAAAGAATGTAATTTTTTTCGGTTTAAGTATTCATTAATAATTCGTTCAATTCGACTTTGTGTTTCATCAGATACTACTAAATCAGACAGATGAATATCTGGCATTGACATTAGGAGAGCCTGATTTTGATTGTTGAATTGTATTATTTTTGACTTAGATAACAGCGATTTTTCCAGTAAAGCTTTTATGTCCAAAGCTAACTGAGTATGACCTAGCCTAGCTTCATATGCGGAAATTTGCAGAGCAAAGGTTTTAAATCGTTCGTTGTCTTGGTCACAATGCGCTCTTATAAGACTCTTTACCTGATCGGCTGTGGCCATTTTATTCTCCCCCTCTAAATATACAATCGGTATTTTGATTAGTAAATAATCATAAATTTGATATAAATACTATTGATATATTATCATATATAATTGATTATTTATCAATAGTATATGATAATATTTTATGGAAAAAGAAGTTACAGAGTTCGGGAAGTTGTGCAGAAAGTTAAGAATTGAAAAAGGGTGGTCAATGACTGATGTAGCATTAACGATGGGGTATAAACAAAATCACATTACTCAGATAGAGCTGGGTAAGTTTAATCCATCAATTAGATATCTTAAAAAATGCCTGGATGTTTATGAAATACCAAAATCTGATAAAGCTAATTTTATAACTCTAGCTTTATCAAACCCAAAGCGGCTTACTCTAGAAATTGAAAACGTAAAAATAATTCCTAAAAAAGATCTTGTAAAATTATTAATTGTTTTGTTTTTTAATCTAGAAGAACCATATCCTGATACAAAGGAATGGGATGCGGTGTCAAAAATAATAGAAAAATTAAAAGCATGAATATGAAGAAAATCCTTGAAAAACGACACCGAAAGTGATACCTGAAACGCAGTTTCCAAGGTCGCTTATGTGTCTTATGCAAGGATTAGGTATGAAACTTCCCTTTACTGTCTTTAAAAGAGCCGACAAACCGTATTACCTGGTCAAATTTAAAAATAACTGCTTTTCTATCATAATTCATTTTGTCGTTTAGAAAAGTCAATTTTATTTTTATATGGAGGCGCGGCAAAAGAAAGAAGCGTTTGCTCGTCTCCATTACTTATGGCTAAATCTCCAAGTGAAATTATGTCCATACCAAGTATCATTCCAACATTCGAAGGTATATTACAAACAACAGCCTCTATACTTTTTTTAATAACACTATTTGGCAATTCCACTTTAATAATAACAACATCTACAACTTTAGAATCGTGGATACCAGAAATGACTCTTTTACTTATTGGTGTTGCTTTTAATTTGCTTTGAATTTCTGGAGTAATAGCTGATATACTTGCACCCGTATCCCAAAGTGCTTCAGTAGATAAAGTTAACGAAGAATTAAAAGGAACTGAATACAAGGTTACAGGGGTTATAATTTTACTCTGTTTGACATCATAATAATATGAAAGAGTTAAATGCTTAGAGGCAGACATATAATCCTTTTATAATCATAGATGTATAATATGACCAACTTCATCATCAGCATTGACAGGAACATGATGAAGCATGAAAGTTCCAGGAGTGTAGGTTTTAATAGTTTCCAAATATGCCTCTTCTAAATCATCGTATGTGGCAACTACCTGATCCCCAACAATAACAATACGCTTATCAAGGTATTTTTCGCGAATTTCTGCTTTATTGTCTTCGTAGAACGCATATTCTCTTTCAAGCATGGATTCTGCCCCCAACAATAATATAATACAAGATATTCTGTCTGTCAATGAAACAGGAATTTTCGTGTTCGCCATTTTTTCATAAACAACAGACAGAAAACATCACTCAACTAATCGGGAACCTTTAAAAAACGACACCTAAAAGTGACACCTAAATTGCACTTTTTCAGTAATTTTCAATACTCATTAGTAATCACAAATAACTCTTAATTACTTGTAATTCCTTATGTAGTAATGATATAATGTATTTAGATAATCAGTAATGATTCTTTGCAAGTCAACTTCAGGGTTCTCATAACCCGGAGGTCACAGGTTCGAGTCCTGTCCTTGCTAATATTTTTTGCGACTGTAAAGCGAGTCCTGTCCTTGACAGGATAGGAGTTTCATTATGGACACATTAAAAGCAACAGGATTTAAAAAACACCTGCCAAATATCGTATCTTGCTTTCGCATCGCCGGTACATTTTCGCTTCTTTTTCTAATGCGGGAAAGCTGGGAAAGAGAAATTACCATCCCTTTTATTAACAAAACTTTTTCTAATGTACCTATTGTATGGATCATTGCTTATTTAATCTTGCTTAGTACTGACTGGATCGATGGGAAACTGGCACGCAAACTTAAAGCCGAAAGCGAACTGGGCGCTGCCCTTGATTCAGTTGGAGATGTTCTTGTGCTTGTTATGGGAGCGACACTCTGCTTTGTTCGATTTGTCGGAGACAACCTTGAAACCTGGCAATTCTGGCTTTATGTTGGGATGATGATTGCAACCGTTCTCAACAAGATTTTTGTGTTTATACTTGCGCAGATTTACCATGGCAAGGGTAATATGGTTCACACATATTTTCAAAAGACATTTGCTGCCGGCTGCTATGTAGCTATATTCTTTTGGGCGTTCTTGCGTACAATTCCCGAATGGTCTATTTATTCTCTCCTGGTGATCAATATATATGCCACAATTGATGAAAGTATATACTGCATTCGTACTGCGGAATACAATGTAGATTTCAAAGGACACGGGCTTGAAAAATACAAGAGACGTGCAAGTATTACCGGTTAAAGAAACAAAAAAACGCTAACTTATTAAAGCCCGTATTAAAGTTCTTACCGCATAGAAAATCATTATTGAACTAAAGATCAGTTTGATGCCCGTACCTAAAATAAAAGCAAGGAATGCGCCAAGTGCGGCTTTTAATGCTTTCGCGCCGCCTGCGCTGTCATCTTCAATGTTTTTAGACTGAATACGATTATTTATCAGCTCTCCTGCCAAAGCTCCAAGGAATGATCCAATTAAAATTCCTATCGGGGGGAAAAAGATCATGCCTACAATAAGTCCCAGGATTGAACCAATTGCTGCCAAACGGGAACCGCCAAACCTTTTTGTCATCCATGCCGGAAGAGTATAATCCATTATTGTTATAGCTATTGTTATTACTGCCAAAACAATCAAAAAAAAGACGCCAAAGTCTACACGTCCGCTCCATTGCAGGAACAGCAAGCCTGCGAAACTCAGGGGAGGCCCCGGTATTCCCGGAACAATCGAACCTAAAAGTCCTATCAAAAGAAACAGGAAAGCAAGTATAATTAAAAATATTTCCACAAGTTTACCCCAAAAGCATTTCTGCTTTTTTCATGTTTTCTATGATTGGTACGCCAAAGGGACACCGTTTTTCACAAATCCCGCATTTTGTACACTCAACGCCTTTATGTTTTAGACTTTTATAGTGAGAGCGTATTGAAGGCGGAACATTTGAAGTGTCCAGTTTTGCTATATCCAAATATTTGGTGACAGTTGTTATATCAATTTGTGCCGGACATGGCTGACAATGACTGCAATACAAACAACTGCCGTGCAATCCGCCTTTAACGGAGCTTAAAATTTCTGTGTAGTCCCGCTGCGTTTCGTCAGCATCTAAATAATCAACGACTTCTTTAATTTCTTCCGGTGTTTTACAGCCGGGAAGAATGCTTACAACGGCAGGTCTGGAAAGGGCATAATGCGTACATTGTGTTACAGTAAGCGGCTTGCTGAACGGTGTATGTTCAGGTGAAATCAACTTTCCAGCCCCAAACGGTTTCATCACAGTTATAGCGACATTTTTTTGTTCGCAAAGCCTGTACAATTCTGCCCGCTTCGGTTCAACTCCAACAAAACTGTCTGCATTAAAACCTTTTTCCAGATGCGTTAATGCATTTTCTTCTGTTGGGATAATATCGAAAGCCGGGTTGATACTGAACATCATTATTTCTGGAAGACCTGTATTAATTGCCTTAATTGCATTAACGGGATTGTGAGAACTGAATCCGATATGTCCTATGTCACCTTTTTCTTTCAGCTTCAGAGCATAGCTGGCAATTTCTGTTTCAAAAACATTCTTATAGTCATCGTCTGAATCTATAAAAAAAAGCATTCCAAAATCTATGTGCCCGCCGCAAAGGCGCAGGTGTTCTTCAAAAAAACGTTTAACTGTAGGTAAGTCGCGGCTTATATCATATTGCTGCCCGATATTTGACGAACCGATGTGTCCCTGAATTAATATATCTTTGCGGCGGACTCCTAACGCTTTTGCGAGATTTTCCCGAATTTCTTTTCCCGGCATAAATATATCAAAAATATTGATGCCAAGGTTAAGCGCTGCATCAATCGTAACTTTTACCTGCTCATATGGTTTAAAATCCAAATGCTCGCAGCCAAGTCCGATGATACTTGCTTTTTTACCAGTTTTTCCTATATTACGATAAATCATTGTTCAAATAGTATCAAAAAAAGCATTTTTGCGATATACTATAAGCAGGAGTTATTATTATGAGAAAATTTAATATAAAATTCGGAATTATTACATTTGCAGTAATAATCGGATTGATTTTTACAGGCTGTATCGGTTTTGGTCCTATTACGCCTACATTAAGTATCAGAAGTGAAGGTAATTTAAGATCCCTGGTGGCTGGCGGAACTCTCAGATTTACCGCATCAGGCGCCCAGGATGTTGTCTGGGCAGTCAGCTCTTCAAGAGACGGTTCCGGGGGTGTTTCTTCAGGAACAAGTATCTCCTCCAATGGAGTACTTACAATATCAAATAATGAAACATCAAATACTGTTTTTGTTATCGCGAGATCTGCAAGCATTGAATCATCCGCTGTTATGGACATTAGAATAGTTACCGTAACTGGTGTAACTGTAAATCCGACAAATCAACCGGTAGCAATCGGAAGAACACTCCAATTCACAGCTCAAGTTTCTGGAAACAACAACCCTGACAGCGCTGTAACATGGAGAGTCAGTTCAAACGCTGCCGGTACGGGAGCTGTTTCGCAAGGAACAACAATCAGTAATACTGGGGTGCTTTCTGTAGCAGCAGATGAAACGGCAAGAACCCTTTTTGTTATCGCTACTTCTGTTGTGGATCCAAGAAGAGCAGTAAGTGTTTCTGTTAACGTAGTAGTCCCAACTGTTACAAGTGTATCGATCAGCCCAACAAACCAATCCGTTCCGGTTGGCGGCACTCTTCAATTCAGAGCTACGGTTACTGGCACGCATAATCCCAGCGCCGATGTTACATGGAGAGTCAGTTCAAATGCAGCCGGTTCAGGAGCTGTCACTCAAGGAACCAGCATCAATAACAATGGATTGCTTAGGGTAGCAGCAAATGAGACTTTGACAACTATCTTTGTTACGGCAACTTCTGTCGTGGATCCAACAAGAGCTATTAGTGTTCCCGTGACCGTCGTTACTGCCGTCACACCTGAACCGGCGCCGGCGCCAACACCGAATCCTACTGTTACCAGTGTGACTGTAAATCCGCCGGCACAAACTGCACAACTTAGCGGCAGTATTCAATTTTCAGCAACTGTCACTGGTACCAATAACCCAAATACCGCTGTAACATGGAGAGTCAGTTCGAATACTGCAGGTACAGGAGCTGTTACACGGGGAACAACGATTAATAACAGCGGATTGCTTACAATAGCTGCAAATGAAACCAATACTACTCTTTATGTTATCGCAACATCTGTAGCGAATACTGCAGTATCCGGAAGAGCTACTGTAACTATCACTGCAGCACCACAGCCGCCGACGGCACCGGCTCCTACTGTTACCAGTGTAACTGTAAGTCCGACGGCACAAACTGCACAACCTGACAGCAGTATTCAATTTGCAGCAACTGTCATTGGTACCAATAATCCAAGCACCGCTGTAACATGGAGAGTCGGACCAAATACTAATGGCACAGGAACTGTCGCATCAGGAACCAGCATCAATAGCAATGGATTGCTTACTATAGGTGCAAACCAGGGGGCTGGAACTCTTTATGTTGTTGCAACCTCTGCAGCGAATACTGCAATATCCGGAAGAGCTACTGTAACTATAACTGTGCCAACACCACCACCGACAGGCGGTCCCGGCGGAAGACCTCCAGGAGGAGGACAGCCGCCTTCTGGTGGTCCTGGCGGAAGACCTCCGACCGAAACACCAACAACTCCGCCGCAAGAACCGCCAATAACACAACCACCAACTGGGGGTGTCCCCACTGTAACCAATGTAACTGTTACTCCGGAAACACAAACAGCAAGAACTAACTCGACTTTACAATTTAGGGCAACGGTTACGGGTACCAACAATCCCAGTACTGCAGTAATTTGGACAGTCAGTTCAACTGCCGATGGAACAGGAGCTGTTGCGGCAAGAACCGTAATTAATAACAGCGGATTGCTTACGATAGCGCCAAACGAATCGGCAAGAACTCTCTATGTTTTCGCAACTGCTGCGGCTGATACAAATGTAATAGGTATAGCTGTTATAACGATTCGGTAATAAAATACCGGCAGTTATCGTCTGTAAAAACATCATACCCGGCTGCTTAGGCAGCCGGTTTTTTTTACACAGACTTTACCCATCTATATTGAAAATACTTTAATTTTTGGATATATTTTTAAAAAATATGTACAAGCTTTACAAAAAACCAATCGTGACAGCTTTTTCGGATATTAAAGTTCCGGAACCGCGAATATCTAAATTTGTTCTCTTTCTTCTAAAATTGTTTACCAGACTCTATCTTTTTTTATTTTACGGAATAGCCAGAATAGTCCTGAAAGATGATATGTCCCTAATAAACCCCTTTAAACGGGCTTTAGCCGGGGACAGCCGCTGTATTATTGCTTTTCGTCATCCAAACGGAGGAGAACCTCAGTTATTAACCTGGTTTTTCCTTTTTAAATTATGGTTTTATGCCAGGAAAAGAAAGGTGCGTTTTGCCCGCTGGCCGCATGCATTAATGGTATATGGATATGAAGTAGTGCGTTGGGGCGGCTGGGTACCAAGATTTGTCATGCCTAATGTGGGGGCGATGCCCATTCATCATTCAAAAATGGACTCCAAAGGAATGGCCAGACTTTATAAGGCAATAACCGATGGACCATATCCGCTTGCATTAGCACCGGAAGGTCAGGTTTCCTATACCGTCGATAAAATACCCAGGCTTGAACCGGGGATTATCCGCATTGGTTTTAAAGCAGCACAACAGCTTGTGGATAAGAATATAACAGCTCCGGTTGAAATTCTTCCTATATCAGTTCATTTCCGTTATGGCTCGTGGGGAAAAATAATTAAAATAATACTTCTTAAAAGAATTGAAAAATTATGCGGTTTTTCCGGCCGAGAAGCCAAAAAGTTTTCTTTCATTGACAGGATGAGCCGGTGCAGAGATAAGATTCTGGAAATAAATGAAGATCGTTACAATATAAAAAGAGATACTTCCCTTCCATTTGAAGAACGTCTTGATCTGGTACTTAACGCCGCACTGGAAACCGCCGAGCGTTTATTGGGAATAAAAAGCGAAGGCGACTATTTTGCGCGTTTATATAAAGTGCGTCAGACCTGCTGGGATCGTATCTTTCTTCCTGGGGTAAACAGTCTTGATGATATACCTCGTATAGAGCGCAGCGTGAAGGATCTTATGGCAGGAGAAGCCTGGTATATCTCCCGTCATCAGGAATTAGCCGATTTCGGCTGGTATTTCCGCTGTCCGCTTCCGACAGAAGAAACTGCTTTTCACAACAAGATAGAATATTTAAAAAATCTGTGGGATTTTGCCAGCCGTACGATGGGCGGCGCTCTTTCAAACAGGGCAAATATTTTTCCTAAAAAGATGATAATCCATGCCGGAGAAGTTATCAACCTGAGTGAACGCCTTCCGCAATACAAAATAGATAAAAAAGGTACCATTACATCAAGCCTTGCAGATTTAGAAAGAATATTTCTAAACTGTATCGACGAAATGAACAAGGGAAACAGGGATCGATTTAACGAACCTGAAACAACCACCTAAGACCTGTAGAAAAACGCAAGCCTGCCGAAAAATCAGCAAACAAATCAAAATCCCTGTCATCACTGAAATAGGACTGCCATGCAAGCTCAAAGTATGGAGCAAATTCTCCGTTCGGGGTTTTAAATCCAAAAGGAGCTGCAGTAACACCTGCGGAACCAAGCCAGCTTGTTCCTCCTGAATAATTACGTACGCCATCGTCAGTAGAAAGGGAAGCATCACCAAAACTTAATACAGGGCCTGCAAAAATCCTGATTCTCTCGCTGGGTCCCCAGGAAAAAGTTATCGGCAAACGAAAAACTCCAAGCGCACCGTCATATTCCGGCCTGACTTCAAAACCAAAAACCATTCGCGGTCCTAAAAAACTCGTATCTGCAAGTAAAGTAAATTGAGACGTTACTCCCCGAAATAAATCTCCGCCGCTTATAAAACCGTTCCAGGTTGGCGCTAGAGCAATGCCGGCAAACAGGAATCCATTGTTATTTTGATTAGTGTCTATAGTACGGGTTACCGATCCGCTGCTCCTGTCTGAATTGTTTTGTTCAACAGGGTTGTTGACGTTTGAAAGCACAATATGGCTTTCTATAGAAAATGGCGTAACTTCGGGAAAAGCGCGTCCTGCGCCGGCAAAAGTGCCTGCCCAATACTGTTCATCCAGGCTTGAATAAATCACACCTGTTTTTGCGCCGGCAGAAGCAGAATGAATAAACCGGCGATTACCAAGATATATAGCAACATGAGTAATATTTCTGTTGGTACCTGTTCTGAAAAATAGAAGATCTCCGGGCTGCGCATTTTCAAGAGGGACTCTTTCTGTCCATGTATAAAGACCGGTTGTTGTCCTGGGCAGGGTTACTCCCAATGCATCTCTAAAACTAAGAACAACAAAACCAGAGCAATCAAGCCCTGCGGAAGTTATCCCGCCGTGACGATATGGAACATCCTCGTATTTTCCCGCAGCTTCAATAACTCTAAGCCGCGCATTTATATAGGCTTGAATTCTTTCTTCCTGTGAAAATGAAGCTCTCGGCGCAAGAGCAAATCCCCCTTCTAGAGGCGCGGCAAAAAGCCCGGCGGCTGAGCAAATAAAGATACAAATCAATATAATAGAGGAAAAATACTTCATATCTATAATATATCGGCAAAAAACCTCAAATTCTCAATTCACTGCCCTCATTTTCTTAAAGGCTTGCTTAAAAACTTCCATATTTGCCTCAGAACCATTCCCGCCGGAAAGTAACTCTTCCGGGCTAATATTCAGTTCAAAGGGGCGGCGCGCAACATGTTCGCTGAAATGCGCGTCAGACGAAGTAAACAGCGGAAAATCAAGGGTGTTCAATGGAGAATTATTTACCATTGGCGGTACACGGATACATTCTATAGCTGTCCAGGGGCCGCCGATTATTATTCCAAGCTGGCTGTACATGGAAAAAGCAGGACGATCAGCATGGGCAGGAATAACTATACCGCCGTATTCAAAAACTTTTTCCCCTATGTTATCAATGGAAAGATCAAGCGGATTTAGTAAATAATATTCGACCTCGCCTTCAATATTATCATCTTCGTCGACATAAACCTGATCGCCTGTTTTTTCCGGATTATTTAAAAAGGGCGTTATTATCGAATAAGCATATTCATTAAATGCCATACATGCATCCAAATTTGTAAACAAACACAGGACGTGAATTTCTTCGCTGGTTGTGGCTTCCATGCCAAAGATGGGAATGATTCCGTATTGAGGGCTAAGTTTTGCAAAAGCCGGACAGTTTAGGCTGGAATTATGATCTGTCAGAGCCATTACTTTCAGCCCTCTGGCGGCTCCCAATTCCAGCAAGCGCCGCGGAGAAAGTTCCAGGGAGCCGCATGGAGAAAGGCAGGAATGATTATGAAGATCCGCCAGCATGAAATAGGTTCCATAATTTACCGGAAACGGTAAATTGATTTTCCTTTGTGCGGATAACAGCGATGCCTTCGTCTTTTGCCGCTTCCAGCATATCTTCCGGAAGCGGGCGCGAGTTACAGATAATTATTACAGAAATATTTACCAGCGAAGCTACAGCCACGGTATTTTTATGAGCCTGAATTGTAATAAGAGCGCCGCCGTCTTTTGCATACGCCATAACATCAGAAAGAAGATCAGATGTATATGCGCCTTTTACTTCGATATCTTCAAACTCGCTCTGACAGATTTCCGCGCCAAGAGCGGCAGCCACTTCTTTAATTAACACAGCAGAGGCCCCCTTATTTTTCATCCTTGGAGGAATTTACAAACACGACAGAGCGTACTGTAGTACCTTTTCCCAGCGCAGACTGAATGGAAAAATCATCGGACACACGCTTGGTATTGGCAAGCCCCATTCCGGCGCCAAAGCCTAAAGAGCGGATATAGTCATTGGCGGTAGAATAGCCTTCTTTAAGCGCCTGATTTACATCTTCAATACCGGGGCCTGTGTCAATCGCAGTAATTATCACTTTGTCGGGCATAATGGAACAGCGCATAATTCCGCCGTTGGAGTGAACGACCTGATTTATCTCCAGCTCATAACAGGCAATAGCAACCCGTCTTATCAGTTTTGGATCAAAATTACGCTGCTTAAGCGCTTTTTTTATTTCTGTCGAAGCTTTCCCTGCCAGCTCAAAATTGTAATGAGCTGTAGTAAATTCCATTTCAGAAAATGTTGAAGGAGCGTCTTCTTCGCTTTTTTGAAGTTTTTCCAGCCTGAGTACTTCGCGGTTCATTTCGATCAATAAATTACGTATTACATCAGTAGAAGTAATAATGCCGACAAGTTCGTTATCTTTATTAAGGACAGGAAAACGGCCGTATCTGTATTTGTTAAGGTAATTTATGGCAAAGGAAAGGGGCATATCATCCTGCAGGTGAATCACATTTTTTGTCATTCTTTCTTCTACCGGAGCGTCAATATAACCTTTATCCAGAGCGTTGATAATATCCTCGGTAGAAACCAGGCCAATTAATTTGTTTCCTTCTACAATGGGAATTCCTGCTACCTTGTTTTCCCGTAATAAAGCCTGAATGTGCCTCATTGTCTGATTTTTATTCCCGGTAAGAACCATAGCGGTCATTACATCCTTAATTTTAAGCTGATGAATAAGCTCCAGTACTACCGACGGTGAATCTAAGGTATTTATGGGAATATCTACTTTTTCAGCTGCGTCCACTTCAGTATGCTCCTTTTTATTTGGCTAATTTGCATTATATCACATTAATAAAAAACAAGCTATTTCGACAATCGCCGGTAACGGTTACCGGCGACTATTGCCCGACATTTGCTTATTTGTTACATTATTACTATGGGTTTGATTTGTGTCTTTGTAAACCAGAAAGGCGGTGTCGGAAAGACCACCTCCGCAATCAATATTGGGGCATATCTGGCTGAAGCCGGAAAAGATGTGCTTTTGGTTGATTTTGATGCTCAGGCAAACCTTTCCAGCGGAATCGGAGCAAAACCAGAAAAACCCGGAATCTATGAATTGCTTTCCGGCGAGGTGACCATAGAACAGGCAACCAGAAAAACCGCCGTAAAAAACCTTGAAGTGATTCCAGCTGACGAGGATTTAGCCGGTGCAACAGTAGAACTTATAGATCAAAAAGACAGAAATTATTTTCTTAAAAAGGCTCTTGCTCCAATCAAGGACAAATATGATTATATTTTGATCGATTGTCCTCCAAGCCTTGGGCAGCTTACAATGAACGGGCTGGCAGCGGCTGATTTGATGTTAATCCCCATGCAATGTGAATACTTTGCAATGGAAGGCCTTACAAAGCTTTTGGAAACTACCGGAAAAATACAAAAAGAACTAAATCCGTTATTAAAGATAGGCGGTATTTTCTTTACAATGTACGATCCAAGAACCCGTTTAGCCAATGATGTGATAAAACAAGTAAGCGCGCATTATAAAGATAAAGTCTTTAACACGATCATTCCAAGGAATATCCGGCTTTCGGAAGCGCCTTCTTTTGAAATGCCAATCTCTTTATATGATCCGCAATGTCCGGGCGCAAGAGCATATAATATGCTTGCCCAGGAACTGCTTCGCAAAGACCTGCCTAACAAGAAACCAGGCGGAGAAAAATATGACGCGTAGAATCGGTCTTGGAAGAGGTCTGGATGCCTTACTGGATAATAATAACAATAATAGCGAAGCACCAAAAACTCCTATAAACACACAAACACAGCATGTTTCACTGCAGGCAGCGAACTATCTGCCTGTAAACAAGCTTATTCCAAACCCCGGACAACCACGGAAAAACTTTGACGAAAAAGAACTTAAAGAACTTGCGGTTTCGATAAAAACTTACGGTATAATCCAGCCAATCATCGTTGCGAATGCAGGAGACGGCACCTATATCATTATTGCGGGTGAACGCAGAACCCGCGCCGCAAGGCTTGCCGGTCTTAGCGAAGTCCCTGTAGTCATTCGTGATTATACCGATCAAAAACGCCTGGAAATCTCACTTGTAGAAAATATCCAGCGCGCTGACTTAAATCCAATAGAAGAAGCTGCCGCATATAAAAATC
>Ga0123356_10005173_pt1 | contig 13340 bp, 10 predicted proteins | sample TergutEmb28metaG_2_FD_92546 | JGI IMG/M metagenome (GOLD analysis project Ga0123356, IMG submission 92546) | Embiratermes neotenicus P3 segment gut microbial communities from Petit-Saut dam, French Guiana - Emb289 P3 | ecosystem: Host-associated > Arthropoda: Insects > Digestive system > Gut ... | reverse complement strand
CTCCTTGGACTTCTTGCCCTCCCGTATGACGTTGCGGAAATAGTGATGCGCGAACGACGGCTCGATGCCGTTGGACGCATTGTTGGCGAGCGACAGCGAGATCGTGCCGGTGGGCGCGATCGAACTGTGGTGCGTGAAGCGGGCGCCGGTCTCGGCCAGCTCGTGCACCAGCTGCGGCGCCACCTGCGCGATGCGCTGCATGTAGCGGCTGTAGCGGGCGTGCAGCAGCCGCCCGGCGATCTTCGCCCCGGGTTTCCAGCCATCGCGCGCCATCTCCGGGCGCTTGCGCAGCATCTCGCGGGTAACCGTGAACTCCTCGTTCATGATCGGCGCCGGTCCCTTCTCGCGGGCGAGCTCGAGTGCTGCCTCCCAACCCGCCACCGCCATCTCGCGCGCTACGTCCTCGGTGAACTGCGCGGACTCGCCCGAGCCGTACTTCATTCTGAGGAGAGTCAGGGTGCTGCCGAGCCCGAGGAACCCCATGCCGTGGCGGCGCTTGCGCAGGATCTCGCCGCGCTGCTGCTCGAGCGGCAGTCCGTTGACCTCGACCACGTTGTCGAGCATGCGCGTGAACACCTTCACCACCTCGCGGTACTCGTGCCAGTCGAACTCGGCGAAATCGGTGAACGGATGCTTCACGAAGCGGGTGAGGTTTACCGAACCTAACAAACAGCTCCCCGCTGGCGGAAGCGCCTGTTCGCCACAGTTGTGTGCCTGAAGCCCGTTCGCGTCGAACGCATTGATGCCCGGGACTTGCACGTCGTAGACGTCTTCCGTTCCATCCTCGAGTACACACTCGACACGAGCGGCGAAGCGCTCGCGGTTCAGGGCCCGACGATAGCTGGAGAGCGCTCGCATGAGGCGATCGTGCTTAGCGCTGTCACCGAATCCGACTTTAAGCGCGAATTGCTCGAGTCCCGTCGTGCTAATAACAAGCTCATGCTGCGCTAATGTGGGATAAGCGCGCGTACCTCCCTTTCCGTCTGGCAGTATGGAGCTGCCCTCCGCGCGTCGGTTGCGGTAGATGCGCGAGACGATGCCCAGGCGCAACAACATGCGCTGCACCGCCTGCAGCCGCCCGATGTCGGATTGAGCGAGCCGTACACTGACACCTTTGTCCTGATGTCCCTGAACGCATCCGTCAGTGTCAAAGAATCCGCGCAGAAAGCCCTGGTAAAAATCGCTTGAAGCACGCTCCAGGTAGGGCGTGATCGCTTTCCGACCAGCACTCATACCGAGAGTGGCGGCCAATGTCTTAAGAGGCAGCAGTGTCATTCGATACTCAGAGCGACCACCGACGGGAGTCCAGCCGACGAAGTCAGCCCGGTATCGATAGGCCAACGTCTTTGCAGCTGAAAAGGCTTCAGTCATGAGTGCCCGGGTACCGGGCGCAATGCGTGCAGCCGAGTCGTTCGCGGCAGCCGCCACGCCCCAGACCGACAGCACTGCCGAATCGGACTTCAATACGCCGTCGCCCATCAACAGGCCGACCAGGTAGCCCTCTTCACGGGTATGCGCACCGGCCCACGAGTCGTTGCTGCGATGATCGTTCAGCACGATGTGATCGCCCGAACGGAGCTCACCCGCAGTGCACCACTCCGTCTCGCTTATCCATCGCGTTAGCCTGGAGTACCTGCGCACCCGGTGATCCGCAGTCAGCCTTAGCGAGTAACCTTCTGCCGTCTGAATGCGCACTACAGGCTTGTGTGCGGTCTTGAAGAAACCATGAGCACCGGTCACAGAGTCTTTACCATCTAGTCGAGCCGTGAACTGCCGCCCAATGAGCTCGCTGACCTGTCTCGGCCCTTCGCTGGTGTGTACCCAGGTATCGGCTGTAACACAGGGATTGGTAGCGCGGATGTTCTCGCACCACCAGTTGTTGTTCATCTCATTGACTCGGTCAATGAGAATGAATCCCGGCTCGGCGAAATCGTAAGTGGACGTCATAATCACATCCCACATACGCCGCGCCGGCAGTGTCTTATAGATCTTGCAGGCGACCAGGCCCTCGTCGTTGACGACGTAACCCTCGTGTACCGGCCATTCACGCCACATGAACTTGATCGTGTCGCTCAAGTCGGGCTTGTCCGTTTCGTACTCCTTGCGAGAGATGGGAAATGCAAGCCTCCATTCACGGTCCTCGCGCACCGCCTGCATGAACTCGTCGGTGATCAGCAGCGAGAGATTGAACTGCCGCAGACGGCCGCTCTCGCGCTTGACGCGGATGAACTCCATGACGTCCGGGTGGCCGATGTCGAAGGTACCCATCTGTGCGCCGCGACGTCCGCCCGCGGACGAGATGGTGAAACACATCTTGTCGAAGATGTCCATGAAGGACAGCGGGCCAGAGGTATAGGCACCCGCACCGGACACGTATGCCCCGCGCGGACGCAGTGTCGAGAACTCGTAGCCGATGCCGCAGCCCGCGCGCAGCGTAAGCCCCGCCTCGTAGACCTTCTTGAGAATATCTTCCATCGAGTCGTGGATCGTGCCGGACACCGTGCAGTTGATCGTCGAGGTCGACGGTTTGTGCTCGAGGGCACCGGCATTGGATGTAATGCGCCCGGCAGGAATCGCGCCGCGCCGCAGCGCCCACAGGAAGCGCTCGTACCAGTGCTCGCGCACCTCCTCGCTCTCGACGTCGGCGAGCGCTCGTGCCACGCGCTGGTAGGTGTCGTCCATCGTCCTGTCGATGGGCGTACCGTCCTTCGCCGCGAGGCGATACTTCTTATCCCAGATATCGAGCGACGCCTCCTGGAACGGGATGGCATCGACATCTTTGGTCTCGATCTTCACGACAGTGTTCATGTAATGCGCGGCGCTCCGAATGCTCTCGAGGCCTCATCTCGGATTGCAGGGAATGCCAGCTGACGCGCCTTGGAAGCCTGACGAGCCTCACGAGCATTGACTGGTAACTGACGTCTTTGGTGACGGTCAGGTCCCTGAAATCTCCCCCGACTGCGTGACCCTCGATCGCCTTGCGCGACGAACACAAGATCTTGTGCCGGGGTCAAGAGCCTAATGACGCTCCAGAGGTGCGTCAAGATTTCTGACCGCATTTTGTAACGTCATTTTTACGCATATTAGTCAATTACTTACGAGCTTATTGGCCGCGGCTTTCGCGACTTTTTTTGAGGAGCTGCGCCGTAAATCCCGGGCCCGGGAGACCCCCATATATTGTGCCCAGGGCAAGCACAGCTTCTGCACAGCCTGCGCACAAGAGGACGCACCTTGAGCGCGGCGTTTGAGGGGCCTTTGAGCCGATTTGGTGAACCTTGAACGCGTGCTTTGGCGAGACTTGTCCAGCACGCCGCTGCGGCCCGCGCTATCGCCGGCATCGATGTTCGGCAGGTCAGTGCGCGCTGGTCCGCGGGCATCGCCTGCGCGCCGCACTTGAAACCTGAGCACCGGATCCGCACATCGGTGTCACGCGCGCCTTGCGCTCCATTTTTCAACTTCAGGTTTTCAACTTCTTTCAGAGGAGATTTTTGTCATGACCATCCTTCGCTACGAGCCCTGGGCGCTCGTCAGCCGCGTGCAACGCGAGTTCGAACGCGCCCTCGGCGAGAGTGCTGACAGTGCCAGCGTCAGCTGGATCCCGCACGTCGACGTTCGCGAGGAAGCCGAGCGCTTCGTGGTCGTCGCCGACTTGCCGGGCGTCGACTCCAAGGACATCGACATCACCGCCGACAAGGGTGTGCTCACCATCAAGGGCGAGCGCCGCTCTGTGAACGAGTCCTCCAAGGACGGCTTCCAGAGCCTCGAGCGTGCCACCGGCACATTCCTGCGCCGCTTCACGCTTCCCGAGAGTGCCGACGCCGAGGCCATCAAGGCGACGCACGTCAACGGAGTGCTGGAAGTCAGAATCCCCAAGCGCCCGCAGGAGCAGCCGCGGCGCATCAGCGTCCAGGCTGCCTAACAGGCCCGCTGACAAAGCCGGCGGCGCAGGAAGCGCCGTCGGCTTTGCCTCTCGGGCGACTTGCCGCGCGGCGGCTCTCACGCACCTGGCCGCCCCGGCAGCTACTCGACTTCAACACTCCCGGGGCGGGATCGGCTGCAACGGGCGCAGTCTCTTAGCGGTAGTATTGGCGTGGCATGAGACGCGCTTGCCTTGCCCTGACCGTGCTGCTGGCCGCAACGCCCCTTCAGGCTGCCATGCCCCCGGCCGTCGGCGACACGCCGCTGCCGACGCTTGCGCCGATGATCAAGAAAGTGTCGCCCGCGGTGGTGAACATCGCCACCCGCGGCACGATTCACGAGGCCGGCGCGCAAAACCCGCTGCTCGACGACCCCTTCTTCCGCCGCTTTTTCGACGTGCCTCCGGAGACCGGTCCGCATGACCGGCCGTTCCGGAGTGCGGGCTCGGGCGTCATTTTCGATGCCAAGAACGGCTACATCGTCACCAACGCCCACGTGGTGGAGAACGCCCACGAGATCACGGTCACGCTGCAGGACGGCCGCGACGTCAAGGCCGACATCCTCGGAAGCGATGTCCCCTCTGACGTCGCAGTGCTCAAGGTGAAGGCCGACCGCCTGTCGCAGATTCCGCTCGGCGACTCGGCCAAGTCCGAGGTCGGGGACTTCGTGGTGGCCATCGGTAATCCTTTCGGCCTCCAGCACACGGTGACCTCGGGGATCATCAGCGGGTTGTCGCGCTCCGGGATCAACCCCGACGGCTACGAGGACTTCATTCAGACCGACGCTTCGATCAATCCCGGTAACTCCGGCGGCGCGCTGGTCAACCTGCGCGGCGAGCTGATCGGTATCAACACCGCCATTCTCTCGCGCAGCGGCGGCAACATCGGCATCGGTTTCGCGATCCCCGTGAACATGGCGCGCAGCGTGATGGACCAGCTGATCCGCTACGGCTCGGTCAGGCGCGGGCAGCTCGGGGTGAGCATGTACACCGTCACGCCCGAGATCGCCCATTCCCTGGGCCTGCCGAGCGCCGTGGGCGCAATGGTGTCGCAGGTGGTGGAGGGCTCACCGGCCGCGAGCGCCGGGATCCGCACCGGCGACGTCATCACCTCGGTGAACGGGCAGCCGGTCAAATCCAACAGCGAGCTGCGCAACTCCATCGGCCTGCTGCGTATCGGCGACAAGGTCGACATCGGCATGGTGCGCGACGGCAAGCCGTTGCACGTCACCGCAGTGATCGCCGACACCACCACCGCGCCCGGCGCCGGCCCCGCGAGCATTCACAAGGACTCCGGGGGCGCGCCGCGCTGACGGTCTTCGCGCCCGCAGGATCGCGGGACGCGCGGCAGGGACGACGCCGCCACGCAACTGGGGAGCGCCGCTGGCAAGGAACCAAGCGGCGCCGCAAAGGAGCAGAGGCCGTGAACGTCTGTGTGCTCGGAGGCAGTGGGTTCGTCGGTACGGAGCTGGTGACCCGGCTCGTATACGCCGGGCACTGGGTGCGCGTCCCCACGCGCAATCTCGCGCACGTCGCGCGTCTGCGGGTGCTCGATACCGCGGAGCTGCGGCGCGCGAACGTGCACGAGCCGCGGGTGCTGAGTCAGCTGTTCGCCGACTGCGAGGCCGTGGTGAACCTCGTCGGCATCCTCAACCCGCAAGGGGCCGCCACGTTCGAGGGGGTGCACACGGCACTCGCCGCGAAGGTGATGACCGCCGCGCGCGCCGCCGGGGTACGGCGGGTGCTGCACATGAGTGCCCTGGGTGCCGACGAGCACGCTCCGAGCCGCTATCTGCGCTCCAAGGGCGCCGCCGAGTCGCAGCTGCGCGCGGCAGCGCATCCGGAAACCGCGCACCCGGCGGTGACGATATTCCGGCCGTCGGTGATCTTCGGGGTGGGCGACTCCCTCACCAACCGCTTCGCGGGCCTGCTGCGCGCGAGCGCGGGCTTCCTGCCGCTGGCGCGCGCCGGTGCGCGCTTCGCGCCCATCAGCGTGGCGGACGTCGTGGAGGCTTTCATACGGGTGCTGCGCCAGCCGCTGGGTTCGAGCTCCGGCGCGACCTACGAGCTGTGCGGACCAGACGTGATGACGCTCGAGCAGATCGTGCGCCTGACCGCGCGGGCCGCCGGCCTGCCCTGTCGCATCATCCGTCTGCCCGACGTGATCGCGCGGCTGCAGGGCGTGGCGATGGGCCTGCTGCCGAGCAAGCCCTTCTCGCTCGACAACTTCCGCTCGCTCACGCTCGACAGCATATGCCGCGAGGACGGCTGTGCAGCCCTCGGCATCCGCCCACGCCCGATGCTCGCGGAACTGCCCCTGTACCTGACGCCGCGACCCGCCTTTCCTTAGTTGATTGGCCGAAATCACCTGCGACGATTTCGGCGGATATCAGCTTCGCTGCCGGTCCCTGGAGGCCCGCGCGCTCAATCCGCGTCGACGCCCCTGGTGCACAGCCGCGCGTGCCGCTCGGCGCGCGGCAGCTGCGCCAGCTCACGGGTGGCGGCATAGAAGCGCGTCAGGTCGTTGTCCTGCTGCTGCAACAGGCGCCGGAAGCCCGGCACGCAGTCGTAGTAGGTGGCGACGGAGGCGAGGCGCGCATTGTTCAGCCCCGCGGAGATCCATTCCTCGTACAGCGGATGGGTCACGCCCTCGCGCCGTTCGAGCGCGCGGATGTCGGCGGCGAGCGCGCTGAATGTTTCCGCCTTCTGCGCCGCGATCTGCTCGCGCGGCAGACCGGAAGAGTACAGGTGCTCCAGGTGTGCGCGCGTATCTGCCAGCAGCCGCACGAGCGCCCGCTCGTGCGCCTGCTGCTCACGAAACGACTGCATGCGCCCCCCCTCGCCCCGGTAGACGAGCCAGCGCTCGAGACCCACCTCCTCGACGGTGGTGGCGAACGCCTCGTTGAACTCCGAGTCGTTGCTCACGTACAGCAGCTGGTGCGCCAGCTCGTGGAAAATGGTCGCCGCCAGCTCATCATCGCCGTAGGGCAGCATACTGGAGAGCACCGGGTCAGCGAACTTGCCGAGAGTCGAATAGGCGGGGACGCCGTCAATGACGACGTCGTAGCCCTGCGCCACGAGCCTTGCGGCAAAGGCGCGCGCCTCGTGCTCGTGAAAGTAGCCGCGATAGGCCACGCAACCGGCCACGGGAAAGCACCAGCGCTCAGGCCGCACCGAGTACTCGGGCGCTGCCACCACGTTCCACACCACGTACGGCCGGCCGATGTCCGCGTAGCTGCGATAACTGTTGTTGTCGGGGAGCCCCAGCTCACGCGAGGCAAACTCACGCGCCGCACGCACCTGCGTGAGGTGCGCACGCAGCTCCGGTGTGGTGTTGGGATCGGCGAGCACCTTGTCGATCGGCTCGCGCCCGTGCAGCACGTGGTACTCGCCGCCCGCCGCCTGCATGAGGTAGGTGGTGCCGCAGCCGGCAGGCAGCGCGCAGGCGAGCGCCAGCATCAGCGTGCGCGCCAACGTCAGTCTGCGAATCGGCATCAGGGTGCGCCAGGCCGGGACGGTCACGTGCGTGGTGTCGCCCTGGCCGCAGGCGTCTCGGTTAACATGCACATCATGCGAGTCTACTTGGTCGGCGGCGCAGTTCGGGACCGGCTGCTCGGGCTGCCGGTACACGAGCGCGACTGGGTCGTGGTCGGCGCCGATCCGGTGGAGCTCGTGCGCGCCGGCTACCAGAGCGTCGGGCGCGAGTTTCCGGTCTTCCTGCACCCCGAGACGCACGAGGAGTACGCGCTCGCGCGCCGCGAGCGCAAGGTCGCCCCCGGCTATCGCGGCTTCACCACGCAGTTCTCACCGGACGTGACGCTGGAAGAGGACCTGAAGCGCCGCGACCTCACCATCAACGCCATGGCCGAGACCGAGAGCGGTGCGCTCATCGATCCCTACGGCGGGCAGGCCGATCTCGCGGCGCGCCTGCTGCGGCACGTGTCGGACGCGTTCGTCGAGGACCCGGTGCGCATCCTGCGCGTGGCGCGCTTCGCGGCGCGCTTTGCGACGCTCGGCTTTCGCGTCGCGCCCGAGACGCTCGCGCTCATGCGACGCATGACGGATGCCGGTGAGGTGAGCGCACTGGTGCCGGAGCGTGTCTGGCAGGAGACTGAGCGCGCGCTCGGGGAGGCGCAGCCGCAGGTGTTCTTCGAAACGCTGCGCACCTGCGGGGCGCTGGCGGTGATCTACCCGGAAATCGAGGCGCTCTTCGGCGTGCCGCAGCCGCCGCGCTGGCACCCGGAAATCGACACCGGAGTGCACGTGATGATGGCGCTGCATCATGCGGCGAGCGCCGGCGCTTCGGTTGCCGTGCGCTTCGCCGTGCTGACCCATGATCTCGGCAAGGCGCTCACCCCGCGAGCGCAGTGGCCGAGCCATCACGGGCACGAGCCGCTCGGCCTGGAGCCGCTCGAGGACCTGACCACACGCCTCAAGGTGCCCACCGCCTACCGCGAGCTCGCGCACCTCGCCACCCTGCAGCACACGCTCGTTCACCGGGCGCTGGAGCTGAAGCCCGCCACGGTGCTGACACTGCTCGAGAATTGCGATGCCTTCCGCCGTCGGGAGCGCTTCGCCGAGTTGTTGCAGGCCTGCGAGGCCGACGCGCGCGGCCGCGCCGGCCGCGAGAGTGAGCCCTATCCCCAGGCGGACTATCTGCGGGAGGCGCTCGCGGCTGCCGCCGCCGTGGTCCTCAGGGAGGAGGAGCGCCGCGGGCTGGCGGGCCCTGCGATCGGCCAGGAGATCCGCCGCCGGCGCCTCGCCGTCATCTCGGACCTGAAAGCACGCCGGGCGGCCCCGCGGCCGCCAGGGTAAAGGCGCTTCCCTGTCCGCGGCAGCTGAGTGAAACTTCCGCAGCTGCGGACCATCTACCGGTAAGCGGCCGGAGGGTTGCCATGCGTAAACTGATTCTCGCTGCCTGGGTGTGCAGTGCTGCAGTGTGCTCGGCCGACCCCGTCGATCCGGTGGTCATCACGCCTCCCGTGCAGCTCAACAGCACGGCCGAGCTCGCCCGGCTGCGCGAGACCAACCCCGATCACTACACGAGAGCACTGCGGCTCATGGCCGCCGCCAACACGCTGTGCAAGCCAGGTGAGCCCAAGCTGCAGAACACCGATGGCCGGGACATCTCATGCGGCGTGCTGCTCCTTACCAGCAATCCGCCGAAGCGTGCGCTCTCCTTTACGCTGGATAACACGCACTACGTGGCGATGGTGGCCATCACGGCTGACCGGCCGGAGCTGATGCACGCGGACCAGAGGAAGTCCGTACGCTGATGCGCGCAGAGTTCGTGGACCTGACTCTGCTACGGTGAGGAAAAATGACCCAGGGAAGCTGCCTTTGCGGCCATGTGCAATTTGAGGTTTCTGCAGTGATCGGCCCATTTGAGTTGTGCCACTGCACCCGGTGCCGAAAGGTCAGTGGCTCTGCGTTCATGGCTGGCGTCTACGCAAGGCGAGATGGGTTTCGCTTCTTGAAAGGCAGAGATCTGGTCAAGACCTTCGATGCGCCCATCCTGGAGAAGCCCCCGGCCTATCGTAGTTGTTTTTGCGGGATATGTGGTTCACCGCTGCCTGATGCAGACGGCGATTCCGCCATGATTGAAATCCCGGCTGGCACCTTGGACGCACATCCCGGTATCAGGCCAGACAAGCATATCTTCGTTGAGTTCAAGGCGCCTTGGTTCACTATCGAAGATAGTCTCGCTCAGTATGATAAGCCCAGCCTGCGCAGACACCGGGCGGCCCAAACGCGGGGACGATGACACAAGCACTCCGCTAGCCGGATTGGCCGCTGCGCGGGTCGGTCAGTAGCCGGCGCGATGCAGCAACGTCACCGCGCCCGCCGCAAACAGGCAATACACCCCGAACCAGTACCAGCGGCCGGCCTCGAGCCAGCGGCTGAGCCACTTGAGCGCCAGCAGTCCCGCAAGAAACGCCACCCCCGCGCCCAGCACGCTGCTCCAGGCCGCGGAGCTCAGATCAGCCGTGCCGCCGCCCTCGTGTGCGGCGTGCACCAGACGCAGGGCCTCGCGCGCGACGACCGGCGGTGTCAGGACAACGGCGAGTGCGAAACTGAACGCCTCGGCGCGCGGCTTGGCCACCCCGAGCAGCATGCCGGTGGAGATCGTGGCGCCCGAGCGCGAGAAGCCACGGAACGGCAGAGATAGCCCCTGCACCGCTCCGATCCACCCGGCGCGCCGGACGTCGAGGTCATTCGCCGCCGTCAGCTCCCGCGTGGCGCGCCGGTTGGCGAAGACGCCCGCGATGATGATGAGCAGGCCGGCTGCGGCGAGCGCCGGCGCGATGAACTCGAGATGGCTGAAGAGATCCTCGATCTGGGCGTGCGGCACGTTGCGCAGCGCCGTTTTCTCGATGATCTTGACGATGCCCTCACCGATCACCGCGGTGCAGACGGTGGCAATCACGACCTGCAGCGCGAAACGCCTGAAGGTCGGCGCGCTGTGGAAGTAAGTGGCGCGCCACCGCGGCCAAAAGTAGGCAATCACCGCCACCATGGTGCCGGTGTGCAGCATGACGAGCAGCAGCGTCATCGGCGGGGAGGAGGGATCCAGTCCCAACAGTTTCTCGGTCACGACGACGTGGGCCGAGCTCGACACCGGCAACAGCTCGGCTAACCCCTGCACGATCGCGAGAATGATGACCTTGAGTAACGACATGCGCATTCATCCCCGGAGTCGGCCGCAACGGCTGGCGGCGGCAACTCGCCTTAGTCCAAGGTGAGCGGCGCCATCTTAACCGGCCCGCTCACACGGTGTGGGCCCGCGCACATCCGCCGGCGTCGGCGCGTGCGCGGGATCAGAGCAGACGGCGCAGGTCCTGCAGGGCGAAACCTGCGAGCGGCACGTCGAGATCGCGGGTGAGCGCCATCACCTTGAACGCCTCGCCCATCTCCTCCGGCATGACGAGACGCCGTGCCTCCCCCGCAAGGCGTGCCCGACTGATGTCGTCGGCCGCCTCGGCCACCAGCGCCGGGAGCCCGAGGCCGAGCAGAAAGGCCGCCTGGGTGACGAAGCCGCTTACCGTGAGTCCGGCGGCCGCGGCCGCTGCAGCGACGCGCGTGAAGTCGACCCAGGCGGTGAGGTCCTGCACACCGATGTTGATGTAGGGGTCGTCGTGGGCACGCTGTTTGTAGTGACAGCGCAGCGTCCCCTGCACGCGCTGCGGGTGATAGTAGTGCCGGCGCGGCAGGCCGTAGTCGCACAGCAGCAGCAGCCCCTGCGCGAGCGACTCGCTCAGCGAGGCGATCCAGGGCGTAAGGCGCAGACACACCTCCGAGGTGTAGCCCTCGGCCACCGGCGCGCCGCTGGTGGCGAGCACCTCCCGGCAGGCGGCAGCGAAGCTGACATCGGCCGGGACACCCTGCTCACGGAAGGTGTGTTCCCCGCCGCCCGGCGCGAGCTCTGCGAGCACAACGCCAAGCTCCATGACCGCGCCGTCGTGCCAGGCGAAGCGGCGGCACGGCAGCGCGTCCGCCACCTCGTTGGCGAGCATCACGCCCTGCAGCGGCCGCTCCGGCAGCCGTTCGAGCCAGGTCACACGCTCACGCAGCGGCTGCGCCAGCTGTGCAAGGCGCGCGCGCTGGCGCGCGGCGAGGTCGGCACTCACTTCGAGAATCGCGTACCGCTCGGGAAGCGTCCCGAGCGCGGCGAGTTCGGTGAGCAGTGCCGCGGCCAGCGAGCCGGTGCCGGCGCCGAGTTCGAGGATCTCCCCGCCCGCCACGGCCAGCACCGCGGCACACTGGCGGGCGAGGCAGCGGCCGAAGAGGTCGGAGACCTCTGGGGCGGTGACGAAATCCCCGCCCGCGCCGAGTTTGGCGCTGCCGGCGCTGTAGTAGCCGAGGCCGGGTGCGTACAGCGCAAGCTCCATGAAACGCTCGAACGACAGCCATCCGCCTGCGGCGATCAGCTCCCGGTGAATGTGCGCTGCCACCGCGCGGCTGTGGCGGCGTTCCTCGGCCGACAGCGGCGGCAGGATTGAGCGCTGCGGAGATGCGGTCATAATCGGCCCTCATGGCGCACGCACCCGCTTCGGACCGCGGAGTCAGCAGCACACCGTCTGCTCTCAAAGGCAGGACGGCGCTGGTGACCGGAGCGGCGCGCCGCGTCGGCGCCACTGTCGCACGCGCGCTGCACGCGGCGGGCGCGAACGTGGTGCTGCATTACCACCGCTCCGCGGATGAGGCGGCGGCGCTGGTGCGCGAGCTGAACCGCGCACGGGCGGCCTCCGCGACGCTCGCCGGGTGCGATCTGCTCGACGTGGCAGCGCTGCCGGCGCTGGTGAAAGTCGCCGCGGATGCTTTCGCCGGCCTGGACGTGCTGGTAAACAACGCCTCGACGTTCTACCCCACTCCAGTCGGTGACATCACTGCAGAGGACTTCGACGATCTCGTCGGCACCAACCTCAGGGCGCCGCTGTTTCTCGCGCAGGCCGCAGCGCCGCTGTTGAAAGAGGCGCGCGGTCTCATCGTGAATCTGGCCGACATCCACGGCATCAAACCCCTGCGCCGTTACCCGGTGTACAGCGTCGCCAAGGCGGGAGTAATCATGCTGACCCGCTCGCTCGCCCGCGAGCTCGGGCCACACGTTCGCGTCAATGCGATCGCGCCCGGACCCGTCATGTGGCCCGAGGGCGGACTCGACACGGCGCTGCGCGACAACATCATCGCTCGCACCGCGCTGAAACGCCTGGGCTCGTCCGAGGACGTGGCGCGCGCCTGCCTGTTCTTCGCCACCGAAGCGCCGTACGTCACCGGTCAGGTGCTCGCCGTGGACGGCGGCCGCAGCATCGGCTGGTAACAAGGCCGCGCTCTTAGAGTCCGCTGGCTTCGGGCGGCGCCACGGGCTGCAGCGGATGCGCCGCCTGGTCGAAGCGCCGCCACAGCTCACCGATGGAAAGGTGCGCCGTCGGATGCAGCACCTCGGGGGCGAGCTGCGCCAGCGGCCCGAGCATGTAGGCGCGCCGGGTGAGATCCGGGCGCGGCAGCCTCAGTCCGGGCTCATCGCAGATCAGGTCCCCGTACAGCAGCACGTCGAGATCCATCGAGCGCGGCGCCCAGCGCGGCGCCTCGCGCGGCCGGCCGCAGAGCGTCTCGATGGCATGCAACTTACCGAGCACCTCGCGCACCGGCAGCGTGGTGTCGAAGCCGGCGACCAGGTTAATGAAGTCCTCTCCCTCGAAGCCGACCGCGCGGTTGCGGTACCACGGCGACCAGCGGATGCCGGGAAACTCGCGCCTGAGCGCTGCGACGGCGCGGGCGAGGTTGCGCTCGGGCGCGACATTGCTGCCGGCGGCGACGTAGACGGCGGGCATCGTGTCAGGTCCGCCCCGGGGCCTCGGGTGCTGGCCGCGAGGCGAGATCGGCGCGGCTGCGCTCGATCACCACGCCGACGTCGCGGGAATTG
>Ga0123356_10005172_pt1 | contig 13343 bp, 10 predicted proteins | sample TergutEmb28metaG_2_FD_92546 | JGI IMG/M metagenome (GOLD analysis project Ga0123356, IMG submission 92546) | Embiratermes neotenicus P3 segment gut microbial communities from Petit-Saut dam, French Guiana - Emb289 P3 | ecosystem: Host-associated > Arthropoda: Insects > Digestive system > Gut ... | reverse complement strand
GGGCACTGAATGCGCCCTGTTGCACAAGGGTCATCGCGACCGGTTGCAGCGCCACTATCCAAGGCGAGGTTCTCTCTGGACTCGATAAGAGAGTTATCGTCGAGCCTGATAAGGCTCACATTGCTGATCTTATCAGTTCCCTAGCCGATACCCAAACGATATCTACGCAGAAGGGATCGGTCTCCCTTCCTAAGAATCTGATAAGGGCGCGCGTCAATCTCAAGATCAGTGATGGATGCGAGAACTTCTGCAGCTACTGCATCGTCCCTCATGCGCGAGGGCCCATGAGGTCGATACCTGCAAAGGATCTCTTGAAGCAAGCATCCGATCTGGTCGAAGATGGGGTCAAAGAGATCGTGCTGACCGGCATCAACATCGGTACCTATCGTGACGGAGATCTCGATCTAGCGTCTTTGATCGAGCGGCTCAGCAACGAAAGTGGTATCCATCGGATCCGCATATCAAGCATCGAGCCGCCATCGTTTGGCTCTGAGATGATTATTATGTTACGCAACAGTCCTGTGCTCTGCGAACACTTCCACATCCCTCTACAGTCGGGAAGTAACAAGGTGTTAGGGGAGATGAATCGCCACTACCGTGCAGATCAGTATCGTGAATTGATCACACAGATAAGACAAGTCGCGCCTGATTGTGCGATACATAGCGACATCATCGTGGGATATCCGACAGAGACCGAGGACGATTTTGAAGAGACTCTCGCGCTTGCCGATGAGCTCATGTTCGCCGGTATGCATCTGTTCAAATTCAGCTCACGACCTCAAACAGCAGCAGGATCGCTCACACCGCTTCGGCCAGAAGTACTGGATGAGCGATTTGCACGACTTCAAGAAGTTTCGAAGAGACATGCGCGCACCTATCGCGAAAAGCGACTCAGTGCACAGAAACCTCTTGAGCTCCTGGTCGAGAGCATAAAAGCGAACAGCGTCGTGGCGACCAGTAGGGAGCACATACGAATTTCGTGGGAAGTTGGCGATCCCGCGTTTCCAAATGTAGCTGTTGGCGATATAGTGGAGTACAGAGAGAGGGAGCGATTATGAAGGTTTGGATAGTTTCGCATCGAGATCCAGAGCCACTCAACCTTGAAGCGTTCGTCAATCTCGCTCGTTTTGCACTTGAACGTGAAGCTGCACCAACCAACAGCGAGGTCTCCATCGCAATCGTTGACAATGATGAGATGGCCGATCTGAACAAGGCTTATCGCGAACTGGATGAACCGACCGATGTGCTCTCGTTTCCCTATGACGAGCCCACCATGGTCGCTCAAGATGATGAGCCGATCGTGCTGGGTGATATTGCGATAGCCCCTGATATCGCTGAGACCAATGCATCTGAGCTAGGGCATACGGTCGAGCATGAGCTCAATCATCTCTTGGTCCATGGGATATTGCACCTATTGGGATACGATCATGAGCACGATGAAGACGCCCATGTCATGCAAACGCGGCAGACGGTCATAGTACAAGCGTGGACGATACACGTCTAGACACTGATAAGCGATCAGAAGAAGGGGGATTCCGCTCGGGATTCGTCGCGCTGATCGGCCGACCCAACGCCGGCAAATCCACACTCCTCAACACGTTGCTCGGTGAGAAGATCGCGATCACCAGCGATACACCTCAGACGACGCGCCATCGCCTCAGTGGCATCGTAAACCGAGAGGACCTCCAGATCATCTTCGTCGACACCCCAGGTCTTCATAAACCATACGATGCACTGGGTGAGGAAGTCAATCGAAGCGCACTGCACGCCATCAACGATGTCGATATCATCGCGTTGCTGGTCGATAGTGCCAGTCCCATTGGTAAGGGGGATCGCTGGGTCGCAGACTTGGTCGCTCAAGCGCCCCAAGAAACGAAGAAGATCTTGGTGCTCACCAAGACCGATCTGGTCGATGGTGTTCTCTTTCAAAAGCAGCTCGATCGCATCGATGAGCTGGGGGTATTCGACTCGATCGTAGCTATCAGCGCATTGACCCATCACAATATCGATGAACTGATCGATACGATTGCATCTTATCTACCCCAAGGCCCCCAATGGTTTCCCCCTGACATGACGACCGATCAAGCCTTCGAAGTCATGATCGCTGAGTTCATTCGCGAAAAGGTATTGCTCAATACCCGTGATGAGGTTCCTCATGCGACGGGAGTGGTCATCGATGAGATCACACAGGATCTCGATGAGTCCATCACTAGGATTCATGCAACGATCTTTGTTGAGCGTGATTCGCAAAAAGGTATCATCATCGGCAAGCATGGTGCAATGATCAAACAGATCGGCACATCGGCTCGCAAGGATCTCGAAACCCTGCTTGCAACCAAAGTGTTTCTCGATCTGCGGGTAAAAGTGAAGAAGGATTGGCGAAGGGATGGAGCTCAGATCAGGCGATTCGGGTACGGCGAGGGGCTCTAGTGGCTACGTATCCGCTTACCGCCTTGGTGCTACGAAAGACCAAGCTAGGCGAGGCTGACCTGATATTGACCCTGCTCGGAAGTGACGGTGCTCTGCATAAGGCCATTGCGAAAGGTGCGCGCAAACCCGGATCGAAGTTTGGCGGGCGCGCTGAACCAGCAACGGTCTTTTCCGGGATCTTGGCACGCGGGAAATCTCTCGATATCATCTCAGATGCACGAACGATCGACTCCCACCATCGTATTCGTGAGGACTACGATACCGCGATGGGCGCGAGTGTCATCCTCGATTTTGCTGCAAAGGTGTCGTTCGAGGCACTCGAGGATGAACGCTTCTTCCAACTGACCGTAAGGGCACTTGAGACGCTTGAGAAGTATGCATACGGACGATCTGAGCCAGATACTTCGCTTGATGAAACGTCGAAACTGAAACAGATACACCTTATTGTGACGGCTTATCTGCTCAAGGCGAGCGCTATGCAGGGATATCGGATGGATCTAGAGAACGGTACCGAGTCGCAATATAACGCCGAGTGGCGCGACAAAGACATCACAAGCTCGCTCTCCTTCCTCTTAGGGGCTACCTTTGCCCAGATCGAGGAGCAGGATCAGGAAGTGTGGGGTGATATCACTTTGCTCTTTGACACCGTACGCTTATTCGTGCGCGACAATATTGACGCACGTCTCAAAGCGCTTGATGCATACACGACCCTGAACAGTTGATGATACTGGGGTACAATGACACATCGGTTATGACCGCAAAGACAGGTTGAGGCAGGAATATGGCAACACTTACCTTTCAAGAGATGATACTTGCTCTTCAGACCTATTGGGCTGAGCAGGGCTGTGTGGTATTGCAACCCTATGATACCGAGGTGGGAGCTGGTACCTTTCATCCTGCAACAACATTGCGTGTTCTGGGCCCTGATACCTGGAAGACCGCTTATGTACAACCATCACGACGCCCTACCGATGGTCGCTATGGAGACAACCCCAACCGGTTGCAGCACTATTATCAATTCCAGGTCATCTTAAAACCAAGCCCCGATAATGTCCTCGACCTCTATTTCGATTCCCTGAGGGTAATGGGTATAGAACCAAAGGAGCATGATATCCGGTTGGTCGAAGACGACTGGGAGTCACCGACACTGGGGGCTTGGGGATTGGGATGGGAAGTGTGGCTCGATGGTATGGAAGTCACGCAGTTCACCTACTTCCAACAGGTCGGTGGATTTGAATGCCGGCCGGTACCAGCGGAGATCACCTATGGACTGGAACGTTTAGCTATGTATATCCAAGGTGTCGACAACGTCTATGACTTGATCTGGGCACGAGACGAGGCAGGCCAGATATTCACCTACGGTGACGTCTTTCTCAAGAATGAACAGCAATACAGTGCCTATAACTTCGAAGTCGCAGATATTGATATGCTCTTGGAACTCTTCTCGGTCTATGAGAAGGAGGCTCTACGCACACTTGAAGCAGGCTTGGTGCTTCCGGCTTACGATTACGTCTTAAAGTGCTCGCATGCTTTCAACCTACTCGATGCACGAGGTGCCCTGAGCACCACAGAGCGCCAAGGCTATATCCTACGCGTTCGCGATCTCGCAAAGCGCTGTTGCGCTGATTACCTGGATCTTATTTTAGAGCCTGGCGCTACGGATACCTCTCCCGATGAGGATACTCCTGTCGATGAGGAGGTGGTGAGGTGAAGATCAAGGATGAAAAGAAGGATCTCCTCTTCGAGATCGGCACCGAGGAGTTACCCTCGAAACCACTCAATAGTGCCTTGACGCAACTCGCTGTTCTGGTACCGGAACTATTCGAGAACGCGCGGCTCGATCATGGCACGATATCGATCTATGCGACACCTCGCCGCATTGCGCTTATCGTTGAAGATATTCCGCTGGTGACCGAAGAGATCACAACTGAGTATAAAGGTCCTGCGCTGTCCGCCAGTTACGAGGATGGCGACCCGACCAAAGAGCCGACGAAAGCCCTGATAGGATTTAGCAAGAGCAAGGGCGTCGGATTGGACGCAATTGAGATCCGCCCGATCGATGGTGTCGAATATACCTTCGTCGCGACCACAGAAAAAGGCCGAAGAGCGCAAGAGGTGATCGGTGATATCTTAAGACAGATCCTAACCGGCATCGAGTGGCCCAAGACCCAGAGATGGGGAACCCGTGATGAGCGTTTCTCGCGACCGATTCGCTGGTTGGTGGCACTCTTTGGCGGAGAAGTCATCCCCCTCGAATTTGCAGGTCTTACATCAGGGAGGTCGACACGAGGGCATCGCTTCCTGGCTCCTCAGGCAGTCGACCTTTCGATGCCGAAGGAATATCACCACGTACTCAAGGGCAATAAGGTCATCGCAGACCCAAATAAACGTCGTAATGTCATCATCAGGGAGTCACAAGATATCTCGAGTGAGTTCGGGACCGCGCTTCTGGATAGTGACGTACTTGATGAGGTCGTCAATCTGACCGAGTACCCCACCGGCGCAGTCGGTACCTTCGATGAGGACTTTCTGCGTTGCCCACGCGAGATACTCGAGTATGCCATGGCCAAGCACCAGCGCTATTTCGCGATCGAGCGCAGTGATGGATCTCTGGATAACCACTTTATCGTGATCAGTAACGGGGACCCAGCCTACCAGGAGAGTATCGTCAAAGGCCATGAGCGCGTGATCAGAGCACGCCTTGCCGATGCTGTTTTCTTCTATGACGAGGACCTCAAGGTCCCCCTCGATACCTGGCGTGAAAAACTCGATCGAGTCGTGTTCCAAGAAAAGCTGGGCTCGATAGGAGATAAGAGTAGACGCATGAGTGCACTGATCGATTTTCTAGCAAAATGCGCTCAGGTCAGCGTCGACGAACAAGCAGACGCCACGCGAGCAGCACAACTCTCAAAAGCTGACTTGACAAGTAGCGCGGTCATCGAGTTTCCCAATCTGCAAGGGGTTATGGGGAGTTACTATGCGTTGGCACAAGATGAGAGTGCAGCGGTGGCGACCGCGATCAGGGAACATTATCGACCACGCTATAGCGGAGATGATCTACCCTCGACCCTGATCGGGAAACTTCTCAGTGTCGCTGACAAGATGGATACGATCGCGGGGATATTTGTGGTCGGTCGTGCGCCGACCGGTACGAGCGATCCGTTCGCTCTCCGTCGCAGTGCGATCGGTATCCTGCATATACTGCGCGAGGATCCCTTCATCGATATCGATACCCTGATAAAAGCATCACTGGACCAGTATCTTGATGTCATCGATTTTGACTATGATGCGACGTATCAGGCGATAGGGAGATTCTTCACCTCGCGACTAGAAGTAATTTTGCGCGATGAAGGATTTGATGGCGATGTCGTCAGTGCGGTGCTCGCAAGCTGTGCGAACAATCCCGCCGATGCTACCCTTCGCTGTCTTGCTCTCGAGCAGTTCAAGGAGCATCCCGATATGATCGATCTGGCGACCGCATTCGCTCGTGCAAAGAATCTATCAGACCATGCCGCAGGTACCCATGTCGATCTGTCCTTGTTTGGCGAGCCAGAGAAAATGCTGCATGATGCTCTCGATCGTATTGAAGCTGACGAGCCTGCTTTGAAGGATGACGAGAGATATCGTGAGCTTCTTGAGGGATATGCAAGCCTGAGACAACCGGTCGACACCTTTTTTGACGAGGTCATGGTCATGGATCGCGATGAAGACTTGAAGCGCAATCGGCTCGCGCTACTCAACCGATTGGTCAACGTTGTCGAGCGTTTTGCCGATCTCGGTCAGCTCGCGATCAAGAAGTGACCTGATGTAGGTCGAGAGGGTAGAGCATTGGATGAGGCATACTATCGACGTATCCAAGCGATGGATTTCGCGGTCAATCATGATGATGGCAAACGTCCTGACGGACTCATCCATGCAGATGTTGTGCTCATAGGCATTTCGCGAACCTCAAAGACGCCGCTATCCATCTATCTAGGCTATCGCGGTGTACGCGTAGCGAATGTACCGCTCGCGCTTGGAGTAACGCCCCCAGCGGAGCTCTTTGATGTGGATCCACGACGGATATTCGGTCTGGTCACCAAACCTGAGATCCTCGTCAAGATGCGTACGGTACGGATCAAGGAGTTCGGCACGATGATCCCACGCTATGCAGAACGCGAGCACATTGAGCGTGAACTCGAAGAATCACGCGCCTTGATGCGTCAGCTGGGATGTGTGGTCATCAATACTGCGAATCGTGCTATCGAAGAAGTAGCCCAAGAGATACTGCGCTATCTCCAGGACGAAGGCTTGACCGTTACCACCCCTGAAGCCTTCATCCATTAGCAGAGGTTACGATCATTTCACTCCTGCTGGATCACACCTTATGATGGCGCGTGGCGTAGCGACAAAATCGACGAATCGATCGTGCTCCTCGATCGGTATCGAGCTCAGTAGTGTCTGTTCATAGGTGAGACCGATCGTGATCGCGTGAGGATTCAAGCGGGCGATGTAGGAATCATAATACCCTTTACCGTATCCGACACGAAAACCTGATCGATCAAACCCCAATCCTGGGACGAGCACGAGATCGATCTGCTCCGGATCGACAAAAAGCGCTTGCGCATCAGGTTCCGGAATACCGAATGCTCCAGACTTCAATGCATCAGCACGGTCTATACGTGCTTCCATCTCATGAGCACCGGTCACACGAGGATAAGCTATCGGGGTGATCGCCTCGCCTATGATACGCTGGCGAAGCTCGAGCGCGAAGGCAGGCGAGATCTCATCGCGCACCGGAGCGTAGGCCAATATCGAGCTCGCGCTTACAAACTCTGGCATGTCGATAAGCGTGTAGGCTAGATTACGGGCCAGAGTCTCCTTCTCTGCATCAGGGATAAGAGCGCGCTGCTCTTTTGCGAAGTCACGAACCTCATCTTTGGTCAATTGACTTACCGACACCAGAACCTCCGATCGATCACTGCGCTCACCTATCGATACTCAATTGCGGGTGAAGTCAGTGTGAGCGGTTTGAATACGTAACCTCGCTGGCGACAATGCTCGATGACACCTGGAAGGTCAAGAGGTGTCCATGGCTTTGCATCGGTATCGTGGGCCAATACGACGATATCGGTGACACCGCTGGCGACCTGCTCATCGATCGAAGCTACCAACGCATCACCCAACTCGTTGAGCTGAGGCTCCCATCCCGAGATCGAGTCACCCATCGATGCATTCCAGTCGAAATAGCGCCATCCTCCTTGCGCGAGCATGGCTTTGATGGCTTCGCGCAGTGCAGGATCATTATCAAGTTGCGATGCAGCCGATCCCGCGGGAAATCTGAGTATCCGTGGGGGGGTGTGTCCCAAAATCCCGGAGAGAACCTGCTCGTTATACTCAAGATCCTGCATAAAAGCCTCGGCAGAGGCGTAGACGGCCTCATAATCGTGAGAATAGCTGTGATTGGCAATGACATGTCCACTCTGATCGGTCAGCTGGACAATATCAGGCAGTTGCTCTGCGAGATAACCGACAACGAAAAAAGTAGCAGGGACCCGATACTGCGCGAGTATATCAAGGATAGCGAGAGTTGAGGTAGCCGAGGGGCCATCATCGAAGGTCAGATAGATCCGTACCGCATTGGAGTCCTCTGCCACGTTGGGATCTGTCAATAGTGCCAGCGCGTTGTGGATCTGCGGTTCTGACGAGCCGGGGAGGATCGGGTGGGAAGTGACCGGTGTGGTACTCCAGAGCACCAAAGCCGCAATAACTACCGCTGACACCAAAACAATGGGCACAAAAAACAGGATGATAAGGGGACCAAGGTGATGTTTACGCCTTCTGCGGCGCTTGTGCGCACGTTTTCTCAGGGGGAGCGGCTGGGTGGTGTCCATGAGCCCATTTTAGCAAATGAGGGTCCAAAAAACCTCGCAACAGATAGGGCGATATGCGCTACCATAAAGGGGTAATGATGGCTCAGACACAGGTAAGGTCGACGAGCGCTCTGATCACATCGCTCTGGATGGAAAGGGATTGTACCGTGGCTAAGGTGAAACGGGTATATGGTTTCGGCAAAGACGCTCAGGGCGTCAACAAGACCGAAGGCAATAAGGATCTCAAATTCGTACTGGGAGGCAAAGGCGCGAACCTGGCAGAGATGGCCAACATGGATCTGCCTGTCCCTCCTGGATATACCATATCGTGTCAGGCGTGCATGGAATACTATGACAGCGATCCGATCGGTTTTCCTGAAGGACTCGAGGAGGAGATCGCACAATACACTGACGAGCTTGAAGAAAAGATGGGGAAGAAGCTGGGCGATGTTCATGACCCGCTGCTCATCTCCGTACGTTCGGGCTCTCCCTTCTCGATGCCGGGAATGATGGACACTGTGCTCAATCTGGGGCTTAACGATGAATCTGTCAAAGGACTTATCGAGCAGACCAAGAACGAGCGTTTTGCCTGGGACAGCTATCGACGTTTCATCCAGATGTTCGGCAAAGTCGTACTCGATATCGATGGTGATGTCTTCGAGAATGCGATAACGCTCAAGAAACGCGAGAAAGGTGTCGAACACGACACAGATCTCAGTGCTGAAGACCTCAAGGACCTCGTCGCTCAGTTCAAAGAGATCGTAGCTCAAGAGGTATCAGCAGACGAATACCCCGAATTGGTCGTTGATGGCAAGGTCACCTTTCCTCAGGATGCACTCCAGCAGCTTCGACTTGCCATAGAAGCGGTCTTCAAAAGCTGGAACAATCGGAGAGCGATCGACTATCGACGCATGGAAAAGATCCCCGACGATCTCGGCACCGCAGTCAACGTGCAAGCGATGGTGTTCGGCAACAAGGGCGACGGTTCTGCGACCGGTGTCGGATTCACCCGTAATCCAGCCGATGGTACCGCAGAGTACTACGGCGACTATCTGACCAATGCGCAGGGCGAGGATGTGGTCGCCGGTATTCGCAACACCGAACCGATCGCTGAGCTCAAAAACCAACCCGGCCTTGAAAAAGCAGGAGAGGAGTTGGACAAGATCTTTGCCAAGCTCGAAGACGCCTATCAAGATATGTGCGATATCGAGTTCACCATAGAAAACGGGATACTCTGGATGCTGCAGACACGCATCGGCAAGCGCACTGCCAATGCTGCTCTCAAGATCGCGGTCGATATGGTCGAAGAAGGAAGGATCAGCAAGGAAGAGGCTCTCCTTCGAATCAACCCGATGCAGCTTGATCAACTGCTCCATCCCCAGTTCGATCCCGCAAAGAAATACGACATACTCGCCAAGGGCCTCAATGCGTCACCAGGTGCTGCGGTCGGACGCTGCGTATTCAGCGCGGAAGATGCAGAAGAGGCAGTAGCCAACGGAGATAAGGTGATCTTGGTACGATGGGAGACCACTCCCGACGATCTTCATGGAATGATCGTAGCGCAAGGGATACTGACCTCGCATGGAGGGAAGACCTCTCATGCAGCGGTGGTGGCTCGCGGCATGGGCAAGCCTTGTGTCTGCGGTGTCGATACCCTCAAGATCGATGCTGCAGCCAAGAAGGCCCTCGTGACCGGGACCGATGTGGTACTCGATGAGAGCACCGTGATCTCGATCGATGGGACCAGCGGCGTGCTGGTACTTGGCAAGGCCGATCTTATCGAGCCCGAAGTCTCAGGAGACTTCGAGACGATCCTTACGTGGGCAGATGAGTTTAGGACGATGGGAGTTCGTGCCAATGCTGACAACCCCGAAGATGCGATTCTCGCACGAGATTTCGGAGCCGAGGGCATCGGACTGACCAGGACCGAGCATATGTTTTTGGGGGATCGAAAGGATATCATTCAGGATTTCATCCTCGCAAGCGGGGATAGCGAGACGCAGAACAAGGCTTTGAGCAAGCTCCTCGATATCCAAGTATCTGACTTTTTGGGTATCTTCGAGGCTATGGATGGCCTCCCTGTCACCGTCCGTTTGCTCGACCCACCATTGCATGAGTTCCTCGATAGCCCTCGTGAACTCGCGATAGAGATAGCGCAAGCAGAAGCGAGGGGCGCGACAGCTGAAGAGCTTGCCGACAAAAAGAAGCTCCTCTCACTGATCGACTCGATGGCCGAGATGAACCCCATGCTCGGATTGCGCGGGTGTCGTCTGGGCATTATGTTTCCTGATCTCTACGGTATGCAGGTTCGCGCTATAACCAAAGCCGCCTGCCAGCTTAAGAAACAAGGTAAAGATCCTCGTCCTGAGATCATGATCCCTCTGGTCAGTGTGAAAGCCGAGCTTGAGACCTTGCGACGTGAGGCGGAAGAGATCATCGCACAGGTCGAAGCAGAGGAAGGGGTCGAAGTCGGTATCTTGATCGGTACGATGATCGAACTTCCTCGAGCAGCCATCTGTGCAAAGAGCATCGGAAAGGTTGCCGATTTCTTCAGCTTCGGGACCAATGATCTGACCCAGACCACCTTTGGTTTCAGCCGTGATGACATCGAATCGAAGTTCCTCCCCAAGTATCTTGAAAGAAAGATCCTTCCCTACAACCCCTTCGAGACTTTGGATGACGGTGTCGTAAAGCTTATTAAGATGGGCTGCAAAAGAGGGCGCAAAGCCAATCCGACGATCAAACTGGGTATCTGCGGTGAGCATGGTGGAGATCCCGAGTCGATCGAGAAGTGTAACAAGATCGGTCTTACCTATGTGAGCTGCTCACCCTATCGTGTACCGATAGCAAGGTTGGCTGCAGCGCGCGCCGTTCTTGCTGACGCCTGATGGTATTCGAGGTCGCACGCAACCTCTCGAGCGAAGTCGATGAGGGCAGACGTTCGACCCTTTGTCCGCGTGAGGAGATCGAGTCGCGAGAGATCGCGACTCTCTCACCCTATGCGGCTCTCGCCGCTTACAGCAAGGGAAGGCGGGATCCACGCCCCAAGGATGACTATCGCACTGATTTTGTACGTGATCGCGATCGCATCCTGCACTCGAAAGCTTTTCGGCGGCTCTCCCATAAGACCCAGGTCTTTATCGCACCCGTCGGTGATCACTATCGCACTCGGCTGACCCACACCTTAGAAGTCGCACAGATCGCCCGTGCGATCGCCCGTACGCTGCGGTTGAACGAGGATCTGACTGAAGCTATCGCTCTCGGACATGATCTGGGTCATACCCCTTTTGGACATGCCGGCGAACAGGCCCTCTCTGACGCACTCGACTCGATACAAGAAGGCTACGACAATGTGCCACAGAAGTATCATCACGCGCGACAGGGACTGCGTGTTGTCGACGTGTTGGAGTACGACGGTAAGGGACTGAATCTGACAGCAGAGGTACGCAACGGCATCCTTGGGCATAGTGGTTCTCATTATCCGCGGACACTCGAAGGCCAGATCGTGCGCATTGCCGATAGGATCGCCTACATCAATCATGATATTGATGATGCTCTTCGCGCGCGCGTGATCAGTGAGGATGATCTTCCTGATCAGTACTGTCAAGTGTTGGGTCATACATCCGCCCAAAGGATCAACACTTTGATACGCGATCTGGTCACCCAATCAGAAGGTCAAAATCGCATCCTGATGACTCCTGCTATTAAAGAAGCGATGGATGGACTGCGTGCTTTCATGTTCGAACATGTCTACTTGACGGATCGATCTCCCATAGCTCAGCCGCGTGCCCGCCACGTCGTCGAATCGCTGTTCTTCCACTATCTTGAGCACTTCGAGGAAGTGCCGACCGAATTCTATGTCATGGCAGAACATAATCAGGTGCAGGCCGTGATCGACTATATCGCGGGAATGACCGACCGCTATGCGCTTGGTGAGTACGAGCGACTCTTTGTACCACAAGGTTGGCAAGAAGAGTAGCCATTCCGCATATGGCATAATGAAGGAGGAGTCACTGTGCTCAGGAAGCACAATGATTGTTTTTTACACCTTCGGGCCCGAAAGGAAATCCCATGTTTGGTCTTGATGCTCTCAGCTACGAGAACATGGCACTTATGGCACCTTTGGCAGCGCTGATCGGACTTGCTACAGCAGCCTATCTCTCTTGGTGGGTAGTGCGTCAAGAAACAGGGACCTCGAAGATGACCGAGATATCGACCGCCATTCAGGAGGGTGCGCTTGCCTTCTTGATAGCCGAATACAAGATCTTGGCGCTCTTCGTGTTAATCGTTGCCCTACTCTTGGCTGTCGCGACCTTTCCGTTGACGGCCATCGCCTTCGTATCGGGTGCTCTTCTCTCCGCTCTTGCTGGTTTTATCGGAATGACGATCGCCACCCGTGCCAACGTACGCACCGCTCAAGGAGCCACCCACGGAGTCGAATATGCGCTTAAGGTTGCGTTCCGATCGGGTCTTACCACCGGGCTTGCCGTAGCAGGATTTGGGCTGCTCGGTCTCAGCCTTTGGGCGCTCTCGCTGATGCTTGGTGCCAGCTCACTTGAAAGCCTCGAATATGGCGCTGAGGTGTTGACAGGCTTTTTGATGGGGGTGTCGGTCGTTGCACTCTTTGCGCGGGTAGGCGGAGGAATCTATACCAAAGCAGCAGACGTCGGTGCCGACCTGGTAGGAAAAGTGGAGGTCGGTATTCCTGAGGATGATCCGCGCAATCCTGCGGTCATCGCTGACAACGTGGGAGACAATGTGGGGGATGTCGCCGGAATGGGTGCCGATCTGTTCGAATCGTTTGTCGGTGCACTGCTCGCTCCTATGATCCTTGCCATAACGATATGGGGGATAAGTGGGTTTTCTGGTGAAGTTTGGTCGACCGATCTACTCTTTGGTATCTCGATGCCATTGATGATCGCCTCGGTCGGGATCATCACCTCCATCATAGGCATGGTCGTCGTCCGCGCTTCAGCAGATGCGAACCTACAGTCGGTACTCAACCGGGGTGTATACCTCTCTGCAATCCTTCAAGTGATCGCGATGTTCGGTCTCTTCCGT
>Ga0123356_10005171_pt1 | contig 13348 bp, 10 predicted proteins | sample TergutEmb28metaG_2_FD_92546 | JGI IMG/M metagenome (GOLD analysis project Ga0123356, IMG submission 92546) | Embiratermes neotenicus P3 segment gut microbial communities from Petit-Saut dam, French Guiana - Emb289 P3 | ecosystem: Host-associated > Arthropoda: Insects > Digestive system > Gut ... | reverse complement strand
TTGAAAAAACCGGCCTGTGTTTTGTGTTTAATTGTGACGGCGGTGAAACCCGCATTGCCGCTTCGCCCGGCGCTTCCCTGGAATTTTCCGAAAACGATGTGCGGGAAGAGCTTTTTGACGGAGTAGAAGTGGTAGTGCTGGATGGTTATATATTGGACCGCCGGCCTATAGTACAGCGTATTCTGCAGATTGCCAACCGCCGGGCAATACCTATCGCGCTGGATGCCGCTTCGGTGTTTCAGATTAAGGAAAAAACCGAAGAAATTCTGCACTACAGCCGCAATTACCCCCTGATTGTTTTTATGAATGCCGATGAGAGTATTGTTTTTTACAATACCATTAAAAAGAACAGCGAACAAATTGAAGCCGTTAGCGAAAAAGAAAAAGAGGCGCTGATTTTACGGGATATTTGCCCTGTATTGAAATGTATCACCGAGGGGGAAATTTTCCCGATTATCGTGATTAAGCTGGGGGGGCACGGCGCGGTGGTTCTTGCCGGGGGCAATATTTACCGCGAGGAAACATTTACGATAATTCCCCGGAATACCGTCGGCGCGGGAGACGCTTTTTGCGCTGCGTTCCTTTCCGCCTGGATAAGGGGCAAGTCGATACGGGAATGCGCCGCCATGGGGAATAAAGTTGCCAAAGAAATCCTTATGGTGCCGGGCACCAACATCAAAGCCGGTAAACTTAAATCATTTGCAAAATTACTGCGGTCGTAGACTACGACTACAACAGTACAGACTGCGCGACTTTTTCTCCTGCCGTTTCGCCTAACAAATACCCGATAATTGCAATGGCAAATGCACCGGCGGTTCCGGCAGCCCGGCTGGTGATAATGTTGCCGTCTATGGCAACGCGCGCATCGGTCCAGATGCCGTCCTGCACCTTTTCTTCCATGCCGGGAAAACAGGTGAATTTTTTGCCGGACAAAAGACCCAGCGGGGCCAATACAATGGCCGGGGCAGCGCAGATCGCGCAGATGAGTTTTCCGGCAGCGGCCATTTTTGTTATCAATGCGCCGGATTCCGCTGAGGCGGCAATATTTGCCGCGCCGGGCATTCCGCCGGGAATAATGATCGCATCAAATTGGTCAATCAGCGGGAACTGGCCAAGGTCCTGGAGTGTGGTGTCGGCAATGACCGTTAAACCTGCCCGCGCCCCTTTGACATTCAGGCTGCCGTCGGCAGTGCCGCCGCCTATTGCGGCAACGGTTACCGCTATCCCCGCCCGGCACAAATAGTCAACAGGCGTTATCGCCTCGACTTCCTCGAATCCTTCAGCCAGTAACACAAGCGCGTTTTTTGCCATTATATCCTCCTCATTGCTTTTAACGCAGCAATTCCTAAAAATACCGCGCCGGCGATAATGACGGTCATTGCGCCAACGGGGAGATTAAAAATCCAGCCGGCGGCAACGCCGCATACAGAAAATGCCGCGGAAAAAATGCAGCTTAAAACCATCATGCCGCCAAGGCTGCGGGAAAACACGCCGGAACAGCCTGCGGGCAGGGTGAGCATCGCTATTACCATAACGATGCCGACAAAAGTTTGCAAGAGGACAATGGCGACGGCGGTTACGGCAAGCAGAATCAGAAATACCGCTTCAAGATTGACGCCCCGCACACGGGCAAATTCCTCGTCAAAAGATGCCGCTTCGATCTGGGCGTAGAAACGCCGCGCCAGAAACAGAACGATGATGGCAAGTATTGCCAGCAGAATGAGGTCGCGGTTTGTGATGAGGAGGATGTTGCCGAAAAGCCACGCTGCGGGATCGGTGTAGCCGGGAGTTTTTGCCATGAACAGCACCCCCAGACTCATGCCGATTGCCCATATCGCATTGATTGCCGTGTCCTTGCGCTGTTTTGCCCGCAGCGAAACAAACCCGATGATCAGGGCGGCAAGAACGGCAAAGACCAGCGCCCCGGCAATCGGCGGCAGGCCGGGAATGAGACCTGTGACGGAAAGGTACAGGGCAAGGCCGATGCCGCCCAGCACTGCGTGGGAAACGGCGCCGGCAAGGCTTGCGATGCGCTGTACCGTTACCACCGATCCGATTGTCCCGAACAGTACCGACGCAAGCAGTCCGGCAAGCAGGGCATTCCTGAGAAAGGGAAAATCCGCGCTGAACAATAGGTCAAAAAAATTATTCATACTGTATGTCCACAGCAATCATTGGCAGCGATATTTTCCCCATGCAATATTCTCATGCCGGAGTCCCCATGGCGCGCCTTGCATACCGCCTCTGTCCGGTGCTGCACAATACCCCGGCGATTGTGCGTTGTATCGCCCAGGCAGAAAACGCGGTCGGTCAATACCGAAACAAAATCCATGTCATGCGTAACGATGAGAATCGTGGTATTGCCTTTCAGTTTTCCCAGGGTCTCAAACAGCCGTGTCTCACTTTCCGTGTCCATATTGGCAGTTGGTTCATCAAGCACTAACAGTTCAGGCTGCGCCGCCAATGCCCGCGCAACCAGTACCCGCCGCCGCTGGCCGCCGGACAGCGCCCGCCAGGGCCGTTCCGCAAGCTCGCGAATGTCCGCCTGTGCCATTGCCTCGTTAACGGCGGCTTGGGCATTTTTGCCGTAACCGAGTGCAGGCCGCAGCAGCCCCATTCGCACCACATCGCGCACGGTAACCGGAAACGCTTTATCCGCAGGGATCTGCTGCGAGACATAACCCAGGCGTTCACGCTTTGTGCCGAACAGCTTTATCTGTCCGGCGGCAGGTTGTTCCAGGCCCAGAATCAATTTAAGCACCGTTGTTTTCCCTGAGCCATTGGGACCTGCCAGCGCGGCAAATTCCCCCCGGTGTATGTGAAAGGAGGCATTTTCCAGAACGGGCAGATCGCCATAGGCAAAGGAAACAGAGTCAAATGCAATGGCGATTTCCCGGCTGCTCATGCTGATTCATGATATCAAAAAAATAAAGAATGGGCAATTTAATTATTGAGTATGCGCTGTTCGCCGGTAATCTACAATCTCCTGCTCTACTCCCAGGCCTGTTTCCTCAATGCGTTGTATAAGGTTTTGTATGCCGGGAAGGGCTTTTGTTTCTTCGCGGATTCGTTCCATTTGGCTGAGCATGGGTTTGGTAAGCGTTCTTGCCCAGTGGCGGTATTGATCAAAAGTGGCAGCGTCCATTTTTACCGGAGTTATGGGCTTTCCCGCAAAATCAATAATATGCTGCAAAATGAGAATGCCGTCGGGGTCCATGTCGCCGGCATAATAAAACGTAAACTGCGAGGCAGCAAGAATTTTTATGAGGGCAACAACGGCGCGATTTGGATAACCGCCCGCATAAAGAAAACAGTCGTATTGGAGATGTTTGTTTGCCTTGTGTTTTTGCGGAGTGCCCAGAGCGTAAAAAGTTTCTTTGTTTTCGATAATCAGTACCGTTTTGGCAGGCGGTTTTATTGACCATCGCCGTATTGGTTTTATTGCCGCGATTTTTTCCACAGTCTCAAGGGGGAACCCCACTATATGACCGTTGGCATTATGCAATGGCGTTTGAAAGTTTTTGTATTGAATAATAATTTTTCCCGAAATTAAAGTTTCCGGATACGAACGTACCATGAACGTAATATCCGGAATGGGAATGGTTTTTTGTAAACGTGCAAAAAGGTGATTGCAAAACGCCGGCAAATCTTCCAGGTGTTTTGAATCCTGATACAATAAAATTGACAATGCGCGCGATGTTATTTTTTCCAGTTGTGAAGGTTTAAAATGGAATTCCAAAAGCCGGACAAGGTCATCCATTATTTTTTGATTAAGCCCTTGCCTGATTTCACGCAGCCCAAAATGCCGGGAAAGAAATTCCAGAAGGGTAATAACTTTTTCCGCCTGTTCCTTGTCCCCTTTCATATCCGTCAGCGATCCTTTCAAAACCTGCACTTTTGCGCCAAGCATGGCCCTTGTTTTTTCCGCTTCGGTTCTGGGAAACGGTCTGCCTGCTTCCCTAAAAAGTTTTTCAAAGTTTTCGCACGTTATGGTTTTAAGGTGTTCGCCCTTGCTCCGGTTTTCCCAGCGGATTTTTATTACTTTTTTCCGTTCAAGGTATTCCACCGCTTCAAGATAGGCTTTCTTTTCATCGGGGGCGGCCGATTCAAAATCCGGGAAAAATAACGCAGAACGAATGCGCAGGCTGCTGCGGTCTTCTCCCGCGTCGGATGCTGAAGCAAAATAATGGGATATTAAGGCATGGATTATTTTCTTTTTCCAATTGGTACCAGAGGACATTGTGTAACGTTATGCGAAATTTATGTTTTTGTCAATGCCTGGTAGGTGGGGGGACAGCTAACGGGAAAACACCCTTACGCCTATTTTTACAATAAAGCTGGTTGATTCAGCATAGTCGAAAGTATCGATTCTTGCATATGAAGATGATTTTCCGCTGTTTGCCGGCCCGTCGATATTGGTAAAATATGAAATAACCGGTCCCGCTTCGCCGTACAGGGAAACGGGCAGGCCGGGCAGGTTCCACTCAGCCCCTACCCTGATAATGTGGTACCATTGGTACGCGCCGTCGCGCAAAAAGAAGCTTTTGTATACAGGGTTGGTAGCTATGCCGCCATAATCAAGCTCTGACAGCAGATTACTTCCGTCAACAGCGCTTGGGCCAAAATCGGCGCCATGCCGGATTAACTGGTATTGCAAGTGCGCGCTGACATTTTTTGCCGGCATGGTTTTATATCTGACCAGTATTTCATCCGAGTTTGGCGGAAGGTAATACCCCAAACTTACCCCGTTGTTGACATACGCGGTTTCCATCAGGGTGTCTCCGTTCCAGGGGGTGATGACGCGGGGATGCGTATAACAGTACGGGTTTACTTTGGTATAGCTTATCTTTAATGATGAAAATGACAGGAAAGGCAGCGGTACATGTATTCCTGCCTGTGCTGCAAACATTTGACGATCAAGCGTAAACAAATCTTCCTTTAAGTCTATCTCATCCACAAAAACCGAAAACCAGATATTTCCCAGTCCGGGGTATTGCGCTTTCAGGCTTAGGGTTATAGCCATGTTATCAAAATCGCCGACATTGTTTTGGTAAAAGAAATTGTTGGTTATGGGAGAAGCATATCCAAGCTCAAAACGCTTTGGCCATACGACCGAATCTATAATATCAAAAAACAGATAATTTTTGTATCGAAACTGCAGCATATTTATTGAGAACGCATTCTGAAAATCCATAGCGGATTTTTTTACGCCATAGGCATTATAGTATTCCAGAAATCCGGTTAACGAGGCAATGCCAAACCATGCAACAGGATTGAATTCGGCTTCGATGGCCAGAAAAGGGCGGGCCATCTGATTAAATGCAAGACTGCTGCCAAAAGAGGTGGAACCCCAGTCACGGGATATTCGTCCCAAACGCATTATTAATTTGTTTTCAAGAAAAGATGCCGTTAATTCTGCCGGTAAATTATAAGCGCCCGCAGCATCTTCCGGCCAGGAGTTATACTTTCCTATGTTAGAAAAATGAAAAACCGAGCCGTCCCATCGCTTTGTATAGGCATAGGGAAAATGCGTCACGGGTTCACTGTACACATCGAACGTTCTATTCTGGTATGGACTGGTAGTTCCCTTGTCAAACCCCTCATAAAAGGTATTGTATTTTCCAAGGTATGTGCGCGGGGCTTTTACAAGCCCGCCTTCGTATATAAAGTTATACGAAAAATGGTGCCCCAAATCACCGTTCAGATATACCCCCAGCCATAATTCCATTCCGGTATAATGGGTATCATCTGTATATATGCCGGCTGAGCCTTCAATATCCGCAGTTACGCCGATATTCGCTGATAACGGAGTATCGTTTTTGCCGGCAACCGTTTCGGCGAAAAAGGCGCCCCTTTGCCAGTCGATACCGGTTTTGGGCTTTGCAAATTGGTCAAGGTATTGATTCAGAATCGCGCGCTCTGTTCCGCTCAGTCTTCCTGTCTTTTCAGTATTCAGTATCTCGTTGATTTTTCTGGTAATGACACTGCGTGTATAGGGCCTCATTCCCGACAGGGGAGTGCACAGGCCTTTTAGTTCCGCCTGTTCCAGAATATGGTATACTTGGTTTTCAAGCGAAACAGAGCTGTGTGTCTGCGCGCACAGAGAAGCGCACAAGACCATACTCAGGTACATACCGGCTATTTTCTTTCTAAAAAGCATATTTTTTCCTTCCTTAAAAAGTAGCGCTGTTGTCTTTTTCTGCGCTGTTTGGTTGATTAAAGTGTATGCTTGTGTTATATTGTCCTTAACAGTGTACTATATTTTTCTATAGAGTGCAAAAAAACATTAAGGAGCAGTATAAAATCCAACTATCAGCATTGGTTAGCGTCGCTTCGAGATGTGGATCCGGTCAGTCTGTTTCGGCGGCGACGGGGTTTTTGAGGGTTTTTTCAAAGAAAAAGCCGTTTTTTTGACGGAAAGGCCTTGGTGTGCCCATATTTTGAAAAAAGACATGAGGCGGTTTTAGTGGAAGGAATTGGTTTAACAGTACTTGTTGTTCTTATAGTCTCATTCATTCTCTCCTTTCTGGCAGTCTCGTTAATTTTAAGGCTTTCCCATAATAATAAATGGTTTGATCATGTCAATGAGCGAAAAATGCATACCGGAAACATTCCCCGGTTGGCCGGGATTGGGTTTGCTACGGCTTTTTTAACAGTGGTTGTCGTATTTAGCATTCTGTTCCGTGGTGCTGAATCGAATATACGCGGTTTACCCTGTCTTCTTGCGTTATTACTTATCCTGCTGTTTGGGATGCTGGATGATTTCTTTCCCCTTAAACCCCGCTATAAACTGCTCGTACAGTTTGTCGCAGCGCTTATCGTAATTTTCTCAGGTTATACCTTCAAACGCATTGCGTATATTGACATTGGTATCCTGCCGGAACCGTTGGGGTATGTACTCACGCTGCTTTGGATTATTGGCATAACCAATGCCGTTAATCTTATTGACGGCATTGACGGTCTTGCCGGAAGTATATCTGGTCTTATCGCTTTGTCTTTGGGATTTATATTTCTTTATAACGGGAACGATCCCTTATTGATATTGTACAGCGCTGCCCTGGTTGGGGTGATATTGGGTTTCCTGCTCTTTAATGCCCCCATGCCAAAGGCAAAAATTTTTATGGGTGATTGCGGCAGCCAGTTTTTGGGGTTTTCACTGGCGCTGCTTCCCCTGATGGGAAGTAACAGCCCTCAAGACAACCCCGCAGCCTTGCCTGTTCTATACGCAGTGGCATTGTTGTTAATTCCCATTTTTGACATCATCGCTGCGGTCTGGCGCCGTATCCGTGACGGCGTAAAAATCTTCTCCCCGGATAAATCCCATGTGCACCACAAGTTAGTCGATATTGGTCTGGGCATCCGGAAGGGGGGGACGGTACTTTGTATTTTGCAGGTTATTCTGGGGGTGTTGGTTTTTGTTTCAATTCGTTTGAGCGGTCTGCCTGCCCTGTATGTTGTTGGCAGCGCGTACATCATAGTCATCGCTTTTTTTACGGCGATTCATTATATATATTGGGCAGCATTAAAAGGTAACAGGCTGCAGATACCTTCGCACCACAATCTGGATTATGATAATGATACAAAAATAAAACCCGCGTCTACGCTCCTCCGAGCGATTCTGTTCAGGCTGCCGGCCCCTTTAATCATTACTGCCATTACGATTCTTTCTTCCCAAAGTACGCTTCCGGGGGGGGCATTTTTCCCCGGCCTTGATAAGTTTTTGCACTTTATTGCCTATACTGCTTTGGCTGCCGCCGTCGGACTATGGTTTTCAGGAGAAAGCTGGATCAAACGGCCCTTGCGCAATTTTTTGCTATGTATAGCCGTTGCTTCCGTTTATGGAGCCCTGGACGAATTCCACCAGTACTTTATTCCGGGCCGTTCCTGCGATTTTTGGGACTGGGTCGCCGATACTGTGGGCGGGGCAGCAGGCGCTACAATGATTTTAGTAATTAACCGGAGATTTAGACAGGGAATTCAAATATCGCAATAATAGCCAAAAAGAATGATAGATGTAAAATTACAAAAAGCATTACTCCTGGGTGAAAATGTCGCAATTGAGTTTAAGCGTTGTGACGGCGGGATTGGTGCAGAAACCTATAAAACGGTAAGTAATCCGGAGTTATTATCACCTACCGTATACCTTGCTCCAGAGATATTGAATTATAACAATAAGCAAGTGATACATAGGGAATTTTCAAGTTCATATGTAGCGAAGTTTATAATCGAAAAAGATAAAATGTTTGTAGAAAATGCGAATCGTGCGTTGAAAGATGGTGTTATTACCCTGAATGATTTTGAACCACATCCAAAGAACCCTATTATAGCTTCTTTTTTTCGTAACATAGGGTTGGCTGATGAACTTGGTTCAGGTGTAAGAAATTTGTATTATTACGGGCAGCGTTATTCCGGTAAAGAGCCGGAATTAATAGAAGGCGATATTTTTAGAATTATTGTACCATTGGATGACAATTATGCATTTGACGGTAATAGTGATGTAGAGACCGCAGACACAGAAAGTAGGGAGAAAAGTAGGGAGAAAAGTAGGGAGAAAAGTAGGGGAAAAAGTAGGGAGAAAATAATAAAACTGATAAAAGAAAATGAGTTAATAACACAGAGTGAAATAGCAAAGATTGTTGGGTTATCAGTAAAGGGGGTTGAAAAAAACATCTGGCAACTTAAGACCGAAGGTTTAATTGAACGTATAGGCCCTGACAAAGGCGGACATTGGAGAGTGAAGTAAGACATCATGCCCTCAAACACCGCAAGAATAGCCAAAAATACCCTCCTGCTCTACTTCCGCCAGATTTTGATCATGCTGGTAAGTTTGTATACAGTGCGGGTGGTGCTGGAGACGACTTATTTCCGGTCATTTTTCTTCTTAAATGTTAAATTAGGGGGCTAAAGTATGCTCTTTAATTCCCTTGAATTTGCAATATTCCTCCCGATTGTTTTCTTCCTATATTGGTTTTGTACTAATAAAAGTCTTAAACTCCAAAATGCATTTATTGTAGTAAGCAGTTATATTTTCTATGGGTGGTGGGATTGGAAATTTCTGAGTTTAATACTTATTAGTACTTTAGAGGATTATTTTGTAGCTCTAAAAATTCAAAATACAACAGATGAGCGTAAGCGCAAAATGTGGCTGCTTATCAGTATAGTTGTCAACCTTGGAATTTTGGGATTTTTTAAATACTATAATTTTTTTATCAACAACTTTATTACGGCATTTTCGCTTTTTGGTGCCAAACTAAATATTTCAACCCTTAATATCATACTGCCAGTAGGCATTAGTTTTTACACTTTCCAGACCATGAGTTATACAATAGATGTGTATAGAAGAAAATTAGAGCCAACAAGGGATTTTATATCTTTCGCAGCATTTGTTTCATTCTTCCCGCTATTAGTAGCAGGGCCAATTGAAAGGGCTACTAATTTATTATCGCAGTTTTATAGCAGACGTACTTTTGATTACCAAAAATCCGTCAACGGGATGAGACAGATACTTTGGGGCTTGTTCAAGAAAGTTGCAGTTGCCGATAACTGTGCGGTTATTGTAGACAATATTTTTAAAAATTATCAAGACCAATCAGGTAGTATTTTATTACTGGGTGCTATTTTATTTGCTTTTCAAATTTATAGTGATTTTTCTGGTTACTCTGACATTGCAATTGGAACGGCAAGATTATTCGGATTTAATGCGATGCGGAATTTCAGTTTCCCTTATTTTTCGCGAGATATAGCTGAATTTTGGCGACGTTGGCATATTTCGCTGACTACATGGTTTCGTGATTATGTATATTTTCCCTTGGGTGGCAGCCGTGCTTCAAAATTAAAAGTTGTACGCAATACATTCATAATTTTTCTGGTAAGTGGTTTTTGGCACGGGGCAAATTGGACATTTATTATTTGGGGGATGTTTCATGCAGCTTTGTTTTTACCTTTAATTTTGTTAAACAAAAATCGAAAATATACGGATATTGTTGCTGAGGGTAAATTTTTCCCGAGTATAAAAGATTTTTTTCAAATGAGCATAACCTTTTTATTGGTGACCATCGGATGGGTGTTTTTTAGATCGAATAATATTAGTCAGTCAATTGCATATTTAAGAGGAATGATTGATATAAGTTTATTTTCTTTACCACTATTAGCAACTTATAGAAAAAAATTGTTAGAAGCAATAATTTATTCACTTTTTATGATAATTATTGAATGGGTGGGACGTAAAAATCAATATGGATTTGAAAAATTAGGTATAACATGGAAACCAATTTTTCGTTATATGATGTATTATATCTTTGTTTTGATAATACTGACCTCAATTTTTAGCGGAAAAGAACAAGTATTTATTTATTTTCAATTTTAATTCTATGAAAAAGTTTCTGATAAAAATATTATTATTGTTATTACCAGTTTTTATATTAGCGGTATCTATGGAATATTTGTTAAGAAAAATACCCAATGGATATGCCGAAAGGAGGAATTATTTAGATAAGTATGCTGGGGAAATAGAGATGTTAATTTTAGGTCATTCTCATACATGGAATGGAATAGATGCTGAATATTTTTTACAAACCGTATTTAATGCAGCTATGGGGTCTCAATCATTAAATATAGATTTTGAAATATTTTGTAAGTTTAGGAAGGACTTCAATAAATTGAAAGTTATTATTTTGCCTATTTCATACCATTCTTTGTTTTTTCAGTTAGAAAGCAGTGAAGAACGCTGGCGAAAAGCAAAATATGTTATTCATTATGGGTTAAAAGCAAGACAGTTAACAGATCATCTTGAAATATTTAATAATAATTTGACTGTAATTTTTAATACAATATATAAAAATTATGTAAATAAAAATGATAATAATTTAATTAATATTGATGGATTTGATAATGATGAAAAAATAGAAGATAAAGTTGATTATATGAGGAGGCACGGGAAAGCAAGGGCATTGGATCATACATTTAATATTCATTCAAAAGAAGTTAATAATGCATTTGCAGAAAACGTAGAGATATTAAATTTATTTGCAGAAATTTGTAGTCAAGACGATATTTTGTTAATATTTATTACAACACCTGTTTATCATACCTACAGAGAAAATATCAATTATGAACAATTTAATAAAATGATCGATGCTATAAATAGTTTTGAAAAGTATGATAATGTTCATTATATTGATTATTTTGCCGATTCAGATTTTACAATAGAAGATTATTTAAATTCAGATCATTTGAATAAAATAGGAGCATACAAGCTTTCCACTAAACTTGCAAATTATATTGATTGTTTAGATGTTTTTAAACAACAGTAAATATATAATTTTTTTAATACAATGCGTTTTCTAAAAATGACTTTAAGTAGCCAAAGTTTTTGGTAGATCAGGTTGTCAAATCTGGCGAGATAATTCGGATATAATGCCCTCAAACACCGCAAGAATAGCCAAAAATACCCTCCTGCTCTACTTCCGCCAGATTTTGATCATGCTGGTAAGTTTGTATACGGTGCGGGTTGTGCTGGAAACCCTTGGAGTCGAGGATTATGGTATTTTTAATATCGTGGCTGGTATTATTACTATGTTTAGCTTTTTTAGTTCTTCAATGGCTACGGCAAGCCAACGTTATTTTTCTTTTGAGCTTGGGCGTGGGGATTTTGAGCAATTAAAGAAGGTTTTTAGTTTGAGTCTTTTGATTTATATGCTAATTGGAGTATTGGTTATATTTTTGGCTGAGACAATAGGATTATGGTTTGTAAACAATAAATTGGTAATACCTCTAGAGCGGAAAGGCGCTGCTCTGTGGGTATATCAATTTTCGATAATTTCGTTTTTTTTTACTGTACTGACAAGCCCTTACTTAGCAATGATAATTGCGCGTGAAGATATGTATATTTACACTTATGTGTCGATTGTTGAAACTATACTAAAGTTGGTGGTTGTCTTTATATTGCGTTTCATACAATGGGATAAATTAGCGTTATATGGTCTTTTAATGCTGGTCGTTGTTATAATAAATACAAGCATTTATCGAATTATTTGTATCAGAAAATACAAAGAGTGTAAATTTTCGTTTTTTTGGAATAAAGAGTTATTCAAAGAAATTATTAGTTTTTTCGGGTGGAATATATTTGGGGCTTCAGCAGGTATGTTCAAGAATCAGTTAGTGAATATATTGTTAAATCAATTTTTTAATCCTGTTGTAGTTGCGGCTCGAAGTATTGCTACACAGGTAGATACTGCAGTAATGAGTTTTTCTCAAAATTTTAATAAGGCAATGCGACCCCAATTGATAGAAAAATATGCTGCTGGAGAGAAAGAATCAATGTTTTCTCTTATGTTTCGTGGTATAAAAATATCATATTTGTTAATGTATATTGTTGCTTTGCCTCTTATACTTGAAATGCCTATGGTACTTAAACTTTGGCTTAAAAATCCGCCAGAATATGCCATATTATTTACACGATTGATGATGATCGATGTGCTTATCGCTTCTATAAGTTATCCCATATTAGCAGTAGTTCAAGCTACAGGTAAAATAAAGTTATATCAAGCGGTAGTTGGAGGAATTTTATTATTAAATTTACCTGTCTCGTGGATAGTTTTACAAATGGGAGCACCTGCGTATTTTGTATTAATTGTGGCAATTATTCTCTGTGTTTTTACTGTAATAGCACGTTTATTTATTTTAAAGAGTCTTGTTGATTATTCAATCAAGCAATGTTTAAAAAATGTTTTTTTACCGGTTTTTATAACCTCAATAATAGCTGCTGTCTTGCCGACAATAGTTTGTTATTATCTTTCTCAGACTGTTTTACGTTTATTTATTGTGACTGGTTTGAGTGTTATTTCAGTTGTGCTATGCAGTTTCTTAATATGTCTAGGTAAGGAAGAACGCCAAAAGGTAAAAAATACAATCTTTAAATATGTTTCTTCAAAGAAGATTAAAAACAATGCAATACTTACCAATCAAAAATAGCATCAGATATTTTACGAGGTCATTATATGAACATACTAATTGATAGTGTAAGTACCTTAAACAAAGGCGCTGAACTGATGATATATGCCGTATTACAAGAACTTGAAAGACAGCATCCAAGTGCTAATGTCCTGCTTCCATTATACGATATTCCAGAAGGTGTTTCATATTTTAAAACAACAATGAATTGCAAACAACGCAAAGTGCCAATGATTGCTCATTTATTTAAAATGATAAAAACAAGTATTTTTTTCCAGAAATTTCTTAATATTAGCTCTTCTTATCCAACAGATAAATATCCTGTAAAAAAAATTGATTTAATACTTGATGCAGGAGGGTTTAATTTTTCAGATCAACAGCGTAAATCCATTTTAAC
>Ga0123356_10005170_pt1 | contig 13349 bp, 12 predicted proteins | sample TergutEmb28metaG_2_FD_92546 | JGI IMG/M metagenome (GOLD analysis project Ga0123356, IMG submission 92546) | Embiratermes neotenicus P3 segment gut microbial communities from Petit-Saut dam, French Guiana - Emb289 P3 | ecosystem: Host-associated > Arthropoda: Insects > Digestive system > Gut ... | reverse complement strand
GACCCGCGAGAGCTGTGGCCATCGGTGCTGTCGCGCAAGGGCGGCAGCTACGCGCTGATCGCCCGGATGCCGGCCGATCCGTCGACCAACTGAGGCGCTATTCGGATAGGGCCTCGGGTCCTGTCCCGATAGGGGGTGCGACCGGGGCGACAGAGGACCGAGCGAGACGAGGACGCAGGGGGTGAAGGCGTGGCAGCGCCACGTCGAACCCCCGAGGACGACGTATCGCGAAGGTCATGTGTCGCATCCGGGCGTGCACACCTATCGGGATAGGGCCTAAGCGGTCGTACGATCTGGCCGTGGACCGTGACGCGGACACCCGCGGGCTGAAGCTCTCGCTGGCGCTGATCGTCGCGTTCATGGCGGCGGAGATCGTCGTCGGCCTGCTCGCCTCCTCGCTGGCGTTGCTGTCCGACGCCGCCCACATGCTGACCGACGCCGCGGCGCTGGCGCTGGCGCTGCTGGCGGCGCGACTCGCGACCCGGCCCGCCGGCGGCGCGATGACCTTCGGGCTCGGCCGCGCCGAGATCCTCAGCGCCGAGGCAAATGGTCTGACGCTGCTGGTGCTGGGCGTGCTGATTGTCTACGGGGCGATCCGGCATCTGGTCTCGCCACCGGTCGTCAGCGCCGGGCCGGTGCTGGCGGTCGCGCTGGCCGGGATCGTGGTGAATCTGGTCGCGACCCGGGTGCTCGCCGGCGGAGGCCACAGCCACGACCACGGCCACGCGCACCCCAGCCGCAGCCTCAACGTCGAAGGCTCCTACCGCCACCTGCTGACCGACCTGTTCGCGTTCGTGGCGACGGCGATCGCGGCCGCGGTGATCCTCGCCACCGGCTGGGACCGCGCCGACGCAATCGCCTCACTGCTGATCGCGGCACTGATGCTGCTCGCCGCCTATCGACTGCTGCGCGCGTCGATCCGGGTGATGATGGAAGCGGCCCCGGCGGGGCTCGATCCCGACCGGATCGGCCGCGAGCTCGCCTCGCAACCCGGCGTCACCGAGGTACACGACCTGCACATCTGGGAGGTCACGTCGGGCTTCCCGGCGGCCTCGGCGCACATCGTTGTCGACGCCGGCCATGATTGCCACGAGGTCCGCCGCAGCCTCACCCGCCTGCTGGAGGACCGCTTCGGACTGTCGCACTCGACCCTGCAGGTCGAACACGCGCGCGCGGCGCAGCCACCGCTGCAGATCGAGGTGGTCAGCTCACCGCCGCGAGGGGAGACGGCGACCCGATCGCGGGGGCCCGAGTGACCGGGAGCGGCACCGAGTGTCCTGGGTCATGAATTGGGATGCAGGATGGGTGATGGATGGGCGTGGCTGACGGGAGGCGATGCTCCAAGACGTACTGGTGGTACGGCGGGAGGATCGCCTCCCGTCAGGCGCGTCCGGACGCGCCCAGACTGCGTTCGAATTTATGACTCAGGGCACCGAGGACAGTTTCACCGGCAGCCGCGGCAGGCAGATCTTCTGGCGCGGCCACGAGCCCAACGGCGCCGCCCACGCGGTCGTCGCGATCAGCCACGGCTTTGGCGAGCACGGGGGCCGCTACGGCGCCGTCGCCGACCACCTGACGGACAGCGGCCACGCGGTGTTCGCGCTCGATCATCACGGCCACGGCCGGTCTCGGGGCCGGCGGGCGCTGATCCGGCTCGACGACGCGGTCGTGGATCTCGACAGGCTCGTGGACCTCGCCGGCCGCCGCCATCCGGGGCTGCCGAGGTTCCTGCTGGGGCACAGCATGGGCGGCGCGATCGCGCTCCGTTACGCGCTCATCCACCAGGCCAAGCTGACCGGTCTGATCCTGTCCGCGGCCCTCACCCAGGTCGAGGACCGCCCCGCGATGCGGGCGCTCGGCAAGCTGCTGGGCGCGGTCGCGCCGGTCCTTCCGGTCGCGAAGGTCGATCCGGGCCTCGTCAGCCGCGATCCCGACGTCGTCGAGGCCTACCGGCAGGATCCGCTCGTCCACCACGGAGCCGTCCCCGCTGGGACCGCGGCCGAACTGATCCGCCACGGCGAGCGGATCGCCGCCGACGCCGCTCGGATCACCCTCCCAACGCTGCTGCTGTGGGGTACCCGCGACGGTCTCTGCCCGCCGACCGGCAGCGCGCTGTTGGCGCAGAGGCTCGGCGCCGAGGACCTGACTGCGCACGCGTTCAGCGGTCTCTACCACGAGATCCTCAACGAGCCCGAGCGCGAGGTTGTGCTCGGGCACCTCGACGGCTGGCTTGCGGTCCACGCCGCGACAGCGTCTGCTGGTTCCGGCGGCGCGTAGGGGTGGCTTTGGCGGCCACGTGGCCGCCGAAGTCGGGCCCCCAGGGAGTGTCTGAGGAGCCCGGGTGCCAACCCGGGCTCCGAACGGGCTCGCCCCCGGACCTGGACCGCTGCTGCCGCTATCCGGCCGCCGCAGCGGTCCGGTCGGCGGCGGCGCGCTCGCGCGCCAGCCGCGCGGCGTTACGCGAGCCGGCCCGCGCCAGCTCGACGTGCATCTCGCGGATCCGGCGCAGGATCTCGTCGGCGGCGCGCTGCTGTTGCTCGCGGGTCGAGTGCTCGTGCTGCTCAAATCGCACCGGCCGCCCGTAGCGAACGACCACCTTCGGGAACCGCAGCCGCGTCCAGTTGCGCACCTGGTGTGACCCGAGGATCGCGACCGGGACCACCGGCGCGCCCGACTCGATCGCGAGGCGTCCGATGCCCGCCTTCGCGTCGCTCCCGACCTCGCCGGTGCGGGAGCGCCCGCCCTCGACGTACATGCCGATCGCGCCGCCGCGGGCGAGGATCTCGAAGGCGGTGATGAACGCCTCCTCGTCCTGATATCCGCGGCGGACGGGAAATACGCCACCGTGGTTGTAGACCCAGCTCATCGGGTCCCTGCCGAACATCTGCGACTTGGCCATGAACTGGACGTGGCGGCGGATGAAGCCGCCGGCAAAGAAGTGATCCATGAAGGAGGCATGGTTGGGCGCCAGGATCACCGGCCCGTTGGGGACGTTCTCCGATCCGAACCCCTGGGCGCGGAAGAACGTCAGCGCGGTCAGCACCGTCATGAGCCTGACGACCTCGTAGATCCACTCGGGAGGGTGATCGCGGACGCGCGCGTGGTAGGGCTCGAACATCTCCGCCGGGCGGGGGTCCTTGTAGACCTGCGCCTTGATCTTGACGTCGGCGGGCATCGGTCAGGGTCCGTAAGGGAATTAGTTGCGGGAATTGACGAGTGCCTGGGCGTGACTGACGGCGTCGGCTCGCCACGAGAATACCGAGCGTATTTGAGGCGAGCCGACGCCGTCAGGCGCGTCCAGACGCCGTCAAAACCTCAGATAATTCCCTTGCGGGCCCTTACCCGGTCAATGGCAGCACCAGCGCCGGCTTCTCGATCGTGTGGTCGGCCTTGGTCGCGACCACGGCGGTGGCGATCGAGAAGAACTCGATCACGTGCGAGCCCCATCCGTGCGACGCCTCGTTCAGCCGGACGCCAACCAGACCGGCCGCCTGCAGCGCCTCCGCCTCGGACTGCATCCGGCCCATCGCCAGCTCGCGAGCGTCATACAGCGCCTGAGTGAAGTTGGTCATCTCCAGGTTGCGGCCGACCTGCCGTAGCGAGGCCATCATCCCCTGCCGGGCGACGTGGTAGACGCAGTTGCCCATCACCAGCCCGACCGGCCGGTAGCCGGCCCGCAGCAGCGTCGAGAAGTCCTGGCCGCTGAGGTCGGAGGTGAACGGGCGCCCGCCCGGCGCCCGGTGCAGCTCGCCGCCCGCGTGCTTCACCGCCGTCCCGACCGCGATGAACTCGGCGAGGTCGACGCCCCACTCATAGCGGCCGATCGTCAGCCGCACGCCGACGATGCCATCGGCGCCGAGCTGGTCGGCCTCCTCCTCCATCCGCGTCATCGCGAGCTCGCGCGCGTGGTACATCGCCTGGGTCAGGACGGTCATCTCCATGCTCTGGTTCCACATCGCCTGCTGGTAGCCGATGTGGTAGATCGAGCTCCCGAGCACGAGTCCGAGCGGCTCGAATCCCGCCTCCTTGACCAGCAGGAACTCGTTGACCGACAGGTCGCTGGTGAAGAACCCGCGCTCGATGTCGCGCTTCATCCGCTCGAGGCGCTCGCGACCCGACTGCGGCAGGCCCTCCAGGGACCCGGCGTGGTACTCCTCGTGCTCCGCGGGTGCCGCGCCGGTCGTCTGCGGCGTCTGCTGCCGCGACGGCTCGTCCCCGCCACCCCGCCTCAGTAGTGGCATTGCTCTCTCTCCTATCTGGCCATCAGCAGCTGCTCCAGAGCCAGCCGCGTCCGTTCGTTGCGCCCCGCCTCCGCCGTCAGCGCCCCGGTCAGCGCCTCGATCCACCCGTCGATCTCGATCTCCTCGGTCTTGATCACGATCCCCCCGGAGACACGCGCCCGGCGCGTCTGGAGGGTGCCGCCGTCCCGGCGCAACTCGAGGTGCTCGCCGCCGGCGTCGAACACGATCGCGCGGACCAGCTTCGGGCCGCGGAAGCCCTGGCGGGCCCGCTCCACCCGGACGGCCGCGGGCACGGCCTCCTCCAGCTTCACCGCCAGTGCCTCGACGAACGTTGCGACGTCGCCAAGGTCAGCCCGCAGCGATGCAGCCAGCAGATCGAACGAAACCGGCGCCGCGTCTGATGTCACAGCCCGCAGGGTACGCCCTCGGCGGACACCGGGTGAGCGAGCGTTGCTACAGAGCGCCGTGCCCGACCGCGAGCAGCACCACCATCACGGCGAGCACGCACGACAGCGCGACGAGTCCGGGGACCGTCAGCGACGAGGCGGCGATCCGCGAGCGTCCGCCTCGGCGCCGCGCCAGGTCGCGGCGGCTGCATGAACTCACAAACAGACTTTTCTCTTCGTCCATGGGAGCCTCTGATCTCTGATTCAACCGCGGGTGGCACGCAGCTAACAAGCCTGGTCGGACGGAACCCCGCAGTTTCGTGGCTTTGGTGTGTCGCCTGTCCGACTCATATGCTCCCGGGCATGTCAGAGGTCGAGGCCCACATAACGGGAACGGTGTGGAAGATCGAGGTGGCCGTCGGCGACGTGGTGCATGAGGGCGACACGGTCGTGATCCTCGAGTCGATGAAGATGGAGATGCCGGTCGAGGCCGAGGACGACGGTGTCGTCAAGGAGCTCCTCTGCGAGGAGGGACAGTCGGTCTCCGAGGGCGACCCGCTCGTCGTGCTCGAGTGAGCTTCGGTAGCGTGTCCGCGGTGGCGCCCCTGATCTCCAGAGCAGAGGCGCTCCGGCTGGGCGAGCTCGAGGACCACGCCGAGATCGAGGCGCTCGTCGAGCGGGCCTGGGAGCTCCGGCGCGAGCGCTTCGCCGACGCGACCGACATGTGCTCGCTGGTCAACGCCAAGTCCGGTGGCTGCGCCGAGGACTGTGGCTTCTGCGCGCAGTCGAAGTACGCCGAGGCGGAGACACCGCTGCACGCGATGATGGATCCGGATCAGATCCTCGAGCACGCGCGCGCCGCAGAGGCGGCGGGCGCCCATCGCTTCTGCCTCGTCACCCAAGGTCAGGGACTGTCGAAGCGCGACTTCGACAAGGTGCTCGAGGGCACCCGCCTGGTCGCCGAGCACACGGCCCTGAAGCGCTGCGTGTCTGTCGGGCACATCTCGGCGGCGCGGGCCAGGGCGCTGCGCGAGGCGGGCGTGCAGCGGGTCCACCACAACGTCGAGACCGCCGAGTCCTACTACCCGGAGGTGTCGACCACGGTCCGCTACGAGGGCAGGCTGCGGACGATCCGGGCGGTCCGGGAGGCGGGTCTGGAGACCTGCGTCGGAGGGATCCTGAACCTCGGCGAGACCCGGGAGCAGCGGGTCGAGATGGCGTTCGAGCTGGCCGCGATCAACCCGACCAGCGTACCGATCAACCTGCTGAACCCGCGGCCGGGCACGAAGTTCGGCGACCGCGAAGTGATGGATCCGTGGGAGGTCGTCAAGTGGATCGCGATCTTCCGGCTGATCCTCCCCGGGGCGCTGTTCCGGCTGTGCGGAGGTCGCGTCGAGAACCTCGGTGAGCTGCAGGCGACCGCGGTCAGGGCGGGCCTGAACGGGGTGATGATGGGCAACTTCCTGACGACGCTGGGAAACACGCCCGAGCAGGATCGGACCATGTTCGAGGAGCTGGGGCTGAACGTCGGCCGTCAGCCCGACAACGGCTCCAATCCACGCCCTGACAACCGCTCCGGCTGGCTAGAGGGCGACACCCCCGACCTCGTCGCGGCCGCCGCCGAGAACGCGCCGGAGCTGGACGTGCGCCTCTGGGATCCGTCCACGCAGCTGCGGTTCTCGCCGAAGCGAGCGGTGCCGCGACGCCCGGACGGCGCGCCCAACCGCGGTCGCTGATCGCGCTCGGCTCGGAGACCTCTACGTCGAGGCCACCGCTCCGAACGAAAGGATCGCGGCACTCGCCGCCGGCAGACGTACCTCGTAGGTGTGGTGGCCGTTCCCGCTCGCCTTCACGCTGGTCGACCGGACGGTCCCGACGAGCTGCCCGGTGCTGGCCGAGAGCGACTGCCCCGCGAGGGTTGGCTGGGCGGTCGAGCTGAGCCCGTTCGACCGCAGCATCGTGACCGTCGCGGGTGCCGTCTGTGACGGGACGCTGACGTTGACGTTCCCGCCGACGCTCGAGGGATTTGTGAGCACCACGTTCTCCTGCCCCGACGGCGTCCGGTCGGCCCATTCGAACAGCCCGTCGCCGCTCGACACGGAGCTCTTCAGCATCTGCGAACCGGGCGGCGCCAGCTTCGCGAACGCGAGCAACCCGTAGTACTCGGGCTGGACCGCAGTCAGCCCGCCGGCGATGAACACGGGCTTGCTGACCGGCTCGAGCAGGCTCTGCCAGGTGAACGGGGTCGTGTGGAAGTTGACCCCGACCGTCCCAGCCTCGGCATACATCGGCAGGATGTTCAGCGCCCACAGCGCCGGCCCGAACGACCCGCTGACCGCAGGCCAGCCGCCACAGGTCACGGAGTTCATCTCGTCGATCCGCAGCGGCAGATGCCTGGCAGAGGCGATCTGCACCCAGCTCCCGACCTCATTCGCCAGCAGCTGCAGCGAGCTCGGCCAGAACAGCTGTGCCTCCGCTGGCGGGGCGGCGCCCGGTCCGCAGTGCCTCAGCGGATAGGTGTGGAGGGTGACCAGCGACAGCCGCGGCTGGGTGTGAAGGAACTCGGGCAGATTGAGCCACTGGGCGGAGCCCGAATCGGGGCCCGCGAGCGGTTCCTTCGGCAGTGCCGAGGCGATGTACGCGTAGTCCATGAGAAACGCGAGCGGCGTGTAATCCCGCGGGCGACCGTAGACGCCCTTGCCGTCGCGTGCCTTGTACCAGCTGTACGCGGAGTAGAGCTCGGGCTCGTTGCCCAGCTCGAATGCGTCGATCAGCGAGTTCCCGATGTGGCTCGTGAGCTGCTGCTCCTCGTAGGCGGCGACCTTCTGGCTATCGGCCTCGAAGTTGATTCCCAGCAGCAGCTTCGCGTGGACGTCCTGCGCGACCGCCTTCAGCAGGGCGGCGTACTGCGGCGTCAGATCGAACTTGGCGCCGCCGGGGGGCGCCATTCTCGGCACCGGCCACCAGGTCCAATCGGTGCTGTCGCCGCCGAGGCGCAGCACCGACGTGCCGGTCGGCGCGAGGTTGCGCAGCAATTGCAGGAACGCCGGGTCTGGCTTCCTGGGGTTGCCGCCGACGTAGTCCTCGAGGCTGTGGTACTCCATCGAGATCCCCAGGAATCCGTCCGGTACCCGCGGCCCAACAGGGGCCGAGGTGACCGACACACTCGTGCCCCCGACAAGGTTCGGGATCGGGGCATCGGCGGTGGAGGCGGTCGCCCGGGCGCCGACGCCGAATATGGCGCCGACCCCAGCGAGCACCCCGGCGGTGGCGGCGAGCGCGAGGCCGCGGCCCGCCAGTCGGAGCTTGGTCGTCATACGTGCAGGCCTCGCACAGTGGGCTCTAGTGCAGCGTTCCGAAAGATCTTTGATGTTCACGCGAGTGGCTGGGCGTGGCTGCGGTGGGGCGTTGCAACGGCAGATACTGGAGGTATCTGCCGTTGCGACGACGCGACGCAGGTGCGTCCAGACGCCGCGTGAGCGCAAAGAGATTTCGGGAACGGTGCACTAGGCCGAGGCGGTGCCTCCGAATGACAGGATCGCGGCGCTCGCCGCCGGGAGATGCAGTTCGTAGGTGTGACCCGAGCCGGTCGGCTTGACGGTGGTCGACTGCAGCTTCCCGACCAGCTGTCCCGTGCCGGCAGAAAGCGACTGCCCGGCGAGCGTCACGTTGGTGCTGGAGCTGAGCCCGTTCGCCTGCAGCATCGTGACGGTCGCCGGTGCGTTCTGCGATGGCACGCTGACGTTGACGTTCCCGGCGGTGCTCGAGGGGTTGGTGACGACGACGTTCTCCTGCCCCGATGGCGTCCGGTCGGCCCATTCGAACAGCCCGTCGCCCGCCGGCGCGGAGGCCTTCAGCATCTGCGAACCGGGCGGTACCAGCTTCGCGAACGCGAGCAACCCGTAGTACTCGGGCTGGACCCCAACGTCCCCGTTGGTCATGTACACAGGCTTCTTGTCGACCGGCTCCAGCAGGCTCTGCCAGGTGAACGGGACCGTGTGGAAGTTGACCCCGACCGTCCCGGCCTCGGCGTACATCGGCAGGATGTTGAGCGCCCACAGCGCCGGCCCGAACGACCCGCTGACGGCCAGGTAGCCGCCGCAAGTGACGGAGTTCATCTCGTCCACCCGCAGCGGCAGATGCCTGGCGGCGGCGGTCTGCACCCAACCGGCCACCTCGTTCGCCAGCAGCTGCATCGAGCTCGGCGCGAACAGGTCCGCCTCGGTCGGGTGCGCGCCCGGCCCGCAGTGCTTGAGCGGGTAGGTGTGGACCGTCACCAGCGACAGCCGCGGCTGCGTGCTGAGGAACTCGGGCAGGTTGAGCCACTTGGTCGAGCTCGAGTCGGGCCCCGCGAGCGTCTCCTTCGGCAGTGCCGAGGCGATGTTCGCGTAGTCCTTGATGTACGACTGAACCGTGTAGCTCCGTGGGCGACCGTAGACGCTGTTGCCGTTGCGCTTGTACCAGCTGTACGCGGAGTACAGCTCGGGCTCGTTGCCAAGCTCGAACGCGTCGATCTGCGACATCCCGACGTGGCTCGTCAGCTGCTGCTCCTCGTAGGCGGCGACCTTTTTGCTGTCGGCCTCGAAGTTGATGCCCAGCAATAGCTTGGCGTGGACGTCCTGCGCGACCGCCTTCAGCAGCGTGGAGTACTGAGGCGTCAGATCGAACTTGGCACCGCCGGGCTTCGCCATCCCCGGGACCGGCCACCAGGTCCAGTCGGTGCTGTCCCCACCGACGCGCAACACCGACGTGCCGGTGGGCGCGAGGTTGCGCAGCAGCTGCAGGAACGGCTGGTCTGGCCTCGCGGGGTTGCCGCCCGCGTAGTCCTTGAGGCTGTGGTACTCCATCGAGATCCCGAGGAATCCGTCCGGCACTTTCGGCCCGAGCGGGCTCGAGCTGACCGACACGGTGGTGCCGGAGGCCAGCTTCGGGATCCGGGCGCTGGCGGTGGAGGCGGTCGCTTGGGCGCCGGCGCCGCAGGCGGCGCCGATCCCAGCGAGCACCCCGGCGATGGCGGTGAGCGCAAGGCCGCGGCCCGCCACTCGGAGATTTTTCGTCATTCGGGTTGTTCAGTCCTCATACGCGGTGAAGTCGCGCTTGCGCGCGCCACAGACGGGGCAAAACCAGGTTTCGGGAATGTCCTCAAAGGCGGTACCTGGTGGAATCCCGCCATCTGGGTCGCCTTCCTCCGGGTCGTAGATGTACCCGCAGGATTCGCACATGTACTTCGTCACGCGGCGAAAGGGTAACCAGTTCTTCTAAGGACCGATGCAATAGCCGCGGAACCTCAGCCGGCGACGGCATAGCGCCCGTCTAAGGTCAATGTCGATGAGCCCAAATCGACTCGAACCCGGAGCCAACCTGACCGACGGCTCGGGCAGCGCTCCGCGCCCGGCGGCGACGGTGATCGTGCTCCGCGGCGGTGCCGACCCGCTCGAGGTACTGCTGGTCAGACGCAGCCCGGCGGCGCGGATGATGGGTGGCGCCTGGGTGTTTCCGGGTGGCTCGGTCGAAGCCGGCGACGGCAACGGGCAGCCGGGGCTGCGGGCCGCCGCGGTTCGCGAGCTGCGCGAGGAGGCGGGGATCGCGCTCGGCGCCGGCGCCGAGCTGGTGCCGTTCATGCGCTGGATCACCCCCGAGCGGCGCCGGCCGCGGTTCGACACCTGGTTCTTCCTGACGGCCGCGCCCGCCGGCGCGGCGCCGCGGATCGACGGCGGCGAGATCGTGGACTTCCGCTGGAGCACCCCCGAGGCGGCGCTCCACGCCGGCTCCGCCGGTGAGCTCCAGCTGGTGTTCCCGACGATCAAGCAGCTCGAGCGGCTGTCCCGGTTCGCATCGGCCGAGGAGCTGCTGGCGCACGCCCGCGGCGCCGAGGTGGTCGCGATCACGCCGCGGATTGTCGGGGACGGCGCGGACGCACGAATCCTGCTGCCGGGGGACCCGGGGTACGACGAATAGCGGCTCTATGAGCCGTCCGCCTCCTCGTCGGCGATCACGTGCATCACCGAGTTGATCAGCGCCAGGTGGGTGAACGCCTGCGGGAAGTTGCCGAGGTGGCGGCCGCTGCGGGCGTCGAGCTCCTCCGCGTACAGGCCGAGCGGGGACGCGTGCGCCAGCAGGCGCTCGCAGAGCTCGGCCGCGCGCTCCTTCTCGCCGATCTCCGACAGCGCGGAAACGAGCCAGAACGAACAGATCAGGAAGGTTCCCTCGGACCCGGTCAGGCCGTCGTCGGTCTCCTGCACCTTGTAGCGCAGGACGAATCCGTGCTCGGTCAGCTCGTCGGCGATCGCTAGCACGGTCGCCCGTACCCGCTCGTCGCTCGCGGGCAGGAGCCGGTTGATCGGGATCAGCAGGGTCGAGGCATCGAGCGCGTCGGTGTCGTAGTGCTGGCGGAAGACGCCGCGCTCCGAGACGCCGCGGGCGAGAATGTCGTCGCGGATCTGGTCGGCGACCCCCTGCCACTCGGCGGCGAGCTTTGCCTCGCCCTCGAGCTCGGCGAGCCTGGCGCCGCGATCGACAGCGACCCAGCACATCAGCTTCGACGAGACGTAGTGCCTGGGCTCGCCTCGGGCCTCCCAGATTCCCTGGTCGGGCTTGTCCCAGACCTCGATCGCGCACCTGACCTGATCCTGGATCACCGGCCACAGGCGCTGCGGGATGTGGCCGCCCATCTTGGTGTGCAGGTAGACCGAGTCGAGCACCGACCCGAACACGTCGTTCTGCTTCTGCTGGTAGGCGCCGTTGCCGATCCGGACGGGCATGGCGCCCTCGTAGCCGGTCAGGTGGTCGAGCGTCTGCTCGGTCAGGTCGCGCTCGCCCTCGAGCCCGTACATGATCTGCAGCGCGCCGTCGCCGTCGCGGGACAGGTCGGCGACGAACTGCATGAAGTCGTCGGCCTCCCAGTCGAAGCCGAGCGCGTGCAGGCCCCACAGCGTGAACGTCGCGTCGCGCATCCAGCAGTAGCGGTAGTCCCAGTTGCGCTCGCCTCCGGGCGTCTCCGGCAGTGACGTCGTCGCGGCCGCGACGGTGGCCCCGGTCGGCGTGTACGTCAGCCCCTTCAGCGTCAGCGCCGAGCGGTGCAGGTGGCCCCGCCAGCGATGATCGGGGAAGCGCCCGCCGGCGAGCCAGCCGCGCCAGAAATGCTCGGTGGTCCGCAGCCGGGTGAGGGCATCCTCGACGCTCACGGGGCAGTCGAGGCCGTGGGACCAGCCGAGCGCGACGAACCGCTGCTCCCCCTCGACCAGCGTGTGGCGCGCGCGGGCGCGGCTGCCCTCAATCCCGAGCCGCAGATCCGACCGCAGCCGGATCGTCGTGCCGGCGCAGCTCGCGTCGGCGGCGTTCCAGTCGCCACCCTGAACCTCCCAGACCGCCGGGTCCCGGCCGTAGGCGAACATCGGCTCGCAGATGATCTCGACCTGGACGCTGCCCTGGATGCATTCGATCGACCGCACCAGCATGTGGTCGGCGTCGTAATCGGTCGGCGGCCGGGTGTGCGAGCTCTCGTCGGCGTGATCGATGTGCCAGGAGCCGATCGTCAGGCCGTCGTGCACGAGCAGCCAGCCCGACGGGGTCAGCCAGGTCGTCTCCAGGATCAGCGTGCCGGGGATGTAGCGGACCGACAGCGGCACCAGCAGCCCGTACGGCCCGACCCGGAATGACCCCCCGCGGCGGTCGAGCAGCGACGCGAACACGCTCGGCGAGTCGAAGCGCGGGATGCACATCCACTCGACGCTCCCGTCCGGCGCGAGCAGGGCGCAGGTGTGGGCGTCGGACAGGAACGCGTAGTCCGCGATCGCCGGGAACGGCGAGCCGCCGGTCAGCGGCCGATCGTGGGGAGGCAGCGGGATAGAGGGCGACATCGGCCGGGAGCCTATCGGGGCCGCGGAACGGCCGGGCCGAGCGCCCGAGCCCCGCTAGGCCGGGCGCTCGAGCGGCGAGGCCCTACGTGTCGGAGTTGAAGTTCGGCAGGTGCAGCGCCTGCAGCCAGTGATCGACGGTCACGTTGAGCTGCGTGAACTCGCCGGTCCAGATCAGGACGCCCATCGCGACGAGGATCACGCCGCCGGTGCCGATCACGACCGGGTAGTGGCGCTTCACCGCTGTGAGTGCCGAGGTGACTTCGCCGAAGGCGAGCCCGGTGATCAGGAACGGGACGCCGAGCCCGGCGCAGTAGACCGCCAGCAGGAACGCGCCGCGCAGCGCCGACGATGACGTCCCGGTGGCGCTGATGATCGCCCCCAGCGTCGGCCCCGTGCAGGGAGTCCAGGCGAGCGCGAACGCGGCGCCGGTGAGGACGGGGCCGCCGCGACCGGCGCGCTCCATCAGGCCCGCCACCCGGTACTCGCGGGCGAACCGCGGGACCAGCGGCGCCAGCACGAACAGGACTCCCATGACGATGATCAGGGCGCCGCAGACGCGCAGCGCCGTCTGGCCGGTGAGCGCGCCCCGGAGCGCCTGCTGGCCGAGCAGCCCGAGCGCGATGAAGATCGCGCTGAAGCTGCCGACGAACGCCAGGCTCGGGCCGATCACGCGCCGCGCCCGGATCTCCGCGGGCTGCACGCCGGCGACCGCGGAGATGTAGCCGGGGACCAGCGGCAGCACGCACGGCGACAGGAACGAGATCAGCCCGGCGCCGAACGCCACCGGTATGCCGATGCCCGACACGACGTCCATCGCGGTCAGTTTAAGGGGGGCGGATATCGGATGGCTGCAGCCTCTATAG
>Ga0123356_10005169_pt1 | contig 13349 bp, 11 predicted proteins | sample TergutEmb28metaG_2_FD_92546 | JGI IMG/M metagenome (GOLD analysis project Ga0123356, IMG submission 92546) | Embiratermes neotenicus P3 segment gut microbial communities from Petit-Saut dam, French Guiana - Emb289 P3 | ecosystem: Host-associated > Arthropoda: Insects > Digestive system > Gut ... | reverse complement strand
GCGTGAAAATGAAGAGTACCAATATAATTTATCAAGAACTCGCGAAAAAGAGGAAAATGCATGGGCAGATAAATGTATGACGCGTGAAGCGGAGTTGGTGAAACGCGAAGCTAGGGCAAAGGAATTATTAGTTGAGGCTGAGAGTAAAGCAGAAACCATACGCTCTCTTGAGGATAAGGTTAACAGTATTCCCATAATGCTACAGTCTGAAAAAAACTCTGCCGTGTTATCTGCAACTGAAGCACTTCAAAAGGAATATGAGTATAAATCAACCTTAGCCGAGAAAGACTACCAGAACTCTATCACGCGCTTGGAAGACAAGGTTTTATTTCTCGAAAAAGAACTCGCCGGTGCGAACAAATCTGTGGATGCATTACAAGCTAAGCTTGACAAAGCTTATGTAGAAATGCGCGAGCTGGCGACAAAAACCGTTGAGTCGGCAAGCAGGGTCAAAATCATTAGTAGCGGCGTTGATAATAAAATATGTGATAAGTAATACCGGACACGTTAGATTGTATACACATCAACTGCAGGGCCTAATAAGCCTGCTCCGTGTCAAATGCCAAATGGTGGTAGTTGTTGACCAACGACCTAACCTCCATTCTGGATTACCCTAATACCGGAAAGGTTGCTAAATACATGAGTGAGCCAATCGTTGTTTCCAGCGATCACGCTGGCTGGGAGCTGAAGAGTCACATAATACCCTTCTTGGAGGAGCTTGGTTTTGGGGTTGATGATGTGGGTACTTACAATACCGATCCGGTAGATTACCCGGCATATACCATGAAAGCGGTCACAAAAGTTGCCTCAGGCGAGTATCGGCGGGCCATTATTTTCTGTGGGACGGGTCAGGGCGATGCTGTTGTTGCAAACAAGGTGCCAGGTGTCCGTGCCGCATTATGCTGGGACATCTCGACCGCTCGCCTTAGCCGTGCTCACAACGATGCCAATGTCCTGGTGCTGGGCGGCTGGCTAATCGCCCCCCGCTTAGCGGAAGAAATAATTCGCGCCTGGCTGGAAACACCTTTTGATGGCGGTCGTCATACACGCCGTCTGGCGGAGGTTGCTGCCATTGAAAAAGACATACTGGTCCGGAGACGGGGTATATATGATATAAGCCTTGCTATTGCACCTGACATGCCGATATGGCCTGGCGATGGCGAGGTTGTCATGGACCAATGTGAGTCCAATGGCCTTACAAAGCAGACTAGGCTTACTATAAGTACCCATACAGGAAGCCACGTGGATGCCCCGGCGCACCTCATCCCGGGGGCAACGGGCGTGGATTGCCTGGATCTCGAAAGGCTTGTGGGTCTGGCGCGAGTCTATCAACTTGGTAACATTCAGAATATTGACCGTTCAGTGCTGGAGGGGCTTGATCTTGATGGTGTTTCCCGGCTTTTGCTGGGCACAGGTAACTCGGCGCAACTTGCGCAAAGTGTTTTTCAACAAGAGTACGCTTGCCTTATACCTGAGGCGGCTCAATACCTGATTGAGCGGGGAATTAAACTCGTTGCCGTAGACGGATTGTCGGTTGATTGTTATGGTACTGAAACCTATCCTGTACACTTGGCGCTACTGTCTGCGGGGGTGGTAGTGGTTGAGGGGATAAATCTTTTAGGGGTGCCTGCTGGGGATTACGAGTTAATCTGCTTGCCGCTAAAGATTACTGGTGGCGATGGTGCCCCGGCGCGGGTTATCCTTCGGGAATTGTAGTAGTAACTTGTTCATGACATCCTTGGTAAATAGGCTTTGATGGCTTTTTATTAAGCCAGGCTTTTGCCTTATAGACATCACTGCAAGGAGGAATTCCCGAAAAATGAGCCCCGTACGTCGCATAGTACCGGCGGTTCTTACGGACAACGCCGCCGATCTGGCGCGCATGGTACAACAAGCTGAAGGGTTTGCTACGTGGGTACAGTTCGATATTATGGACGGCCTTTTTGTGCCGTCTCAAAGCGTCTTCTGTGCCGATGTTGCGGCGGTAAAACCTTGCTTTGAATATGATATTCACTTTATGGTGCGCCACCCGGAGCACTATTTCCCGAGCATACAAGTGGCAGGGGTGCGGCGGATCACCTTTCATTACGAGGCAATTCCCCATGCTATTGATTGGGTGGCCCACGTTAAAAGCATGGGGCTGGAAGCTGGGCTGGCGCTAAATCCGGAGACCCCGGTGGAGGTGGTGACAGACGAACTTGCCGAGAAGACCGATGCCTTTCTACTTCTTTCGGTGCACCCAGGGTATTACGGTCGGCCGTTTATTCCTGAGGTGCTTGAAAAAGCCAAAGAACTGCGCCGGGCTTATCCCAAGCTTGTCATAGGGTTGGACGGGGGCATTAAAAGCGGAAACATCACCGACATTGCCCGGGTGGGGGTGGATGAGATCTGTGTCGGGAGTGCCATCTTTGCAGCCCCTGATCCAGCTGAGGCCTATCGGAAGCTTGTGGGGTTGGCCGGATTGGGTTGGCGGGAATACGATGAAAATGGCTAGCATCACGCTAAGATAAAAGAAAGGCACCGAGTTTGGTGCCTTTCTTTTATCTTAGCGGTCTTATGAGTTTAGCGTCGGCGGATGAGGACAAAACCACCCACAATGAGGGCGAGGGCACCTAGTCCTAAGGCAATGTAACCGATAGTATTATTGGACGAGTTGTCTTTGGCCATCCTCAGGGCTGTCGCTTCGTCCTTAATCTTTTGGAGTGAGTTTTGCATTGAGGCGTAGCCATACCAGTAAGTGTAGTCAGGATTTGCATGGAAGGCGCCTACAAAGGTGCGCTGGCGATACTCTAAAAACATAGTAAACAGTTCATTCTCGATGGTGCTGTTAGTGTTATAGAACTGTAGGAGATCGGGCGCGTAGTCCCAGCTATCAGGCTTAGTCAAGTAGCCGTCATTATACAAATCGTTCACGATATTAATCGCCTCGGCCACCATACTGTCGGCACGACGGATAAGATCATCACTGGCGTTTATCTGCTGGGCGATAAAGCCTGAGGTGTGGCAATCGCCGCAAATGGCAGTTATCTGGTTGCGGAGGGCGGTGAATTCTTCTTCTGAGGTGCGCACAAGCTTGGCTCCAACCACGATGTCCAGTCGTTCCGTGGGGTTACCTTGGGCATCTAAAATCCCCAGGGCTTTGAGAATAGTAACTCGGTCGGCTTGCCAGATGGGGTCATCTTCGGCATAGGCGCGCAGAGCCAGGAAACCCCAGGGGGTAATGTTGGTATGGGTGCCGTTAGGCAAATGGCAGTACTGACATGTAGGGGCGCGACCAGAGTCTCCTTCAACGGCCCAGATAGTGCCATGCTTGGCCAAGGACCAGGATTCCCATTGCGGATGGTCGAAACCGATGTGGCACAACTGACAAGCGCGCGGGTCTTGCGCCTCAGCCTTACTAAAAACATGGCGGGTGTGGCAGGAATCGCAGGAGGCGCTACCATACTTAGCGTCCCAAGACTGTATATCTTCTTTGGACTTCTCGCCGATCTTATGGCAACCGGAACAACCCTTGAAGCCATCGGCCCCACCGAGTGATTGCGGCATATCGTTGACAAAAGGCGGGATTTGCATGGATGTCCAAGCTATGGCGTGTTTACCTTCCCGATACTGGGCTGCTTGCTTGGCATGACAAAGGGCACAGGTGCTGGGGGTGGGTAGGTTAACCTTATCGATGTCATCGGCGGTCATATGTGCGCTTCCGTGACACATGCTGCAATCAAATAATGAGGACATCTTGCCTTGGAGCCATTGCTCCACAACGCCCGGTGTCTCCGTAACATGGCAGGTAATGCACTCGCTTTCATCTTGTGCAACAATTTCTCCACCGGCGGCGAGGCTTAGGATGGGTCCTATGACAAGGACAGCGGCGATGAGGATCAGGAGCTTGGTACGGTTCGCAAACATCTATCCCTCCTTATGTGACTAATTAGGTGCTATTATCGCCAAAACTAGCACTGGCGTCAAGGGTATGGGACTGGCAAAATGTTGGTGTTTTTGATACAGCCGGGCGGCAGCAGGGGGCGTACTTTGTGTATAATAATATATGAGGGAGATCGCCGTTTAGCTGGCAAAGCCCAAATCGCTTCCAGTCATTAACCGGGCATTTTATAATGAATATGTTCACCAACGCCAAGTTGCTACTTGTTGATGGCAACAATCTGGTTCATCGTGCTTATCATGCCTTGCCTCCCCTTACTGTGCGGCGTACGGGCGAGGTCGTGAATGCCGTTTATGGTTTTGCCAGTATGCTTCTTAAGGTGCTTGCTGAGCAAAAACCTACCCATTATGCCGTTGCTTTTGATAAGAAAGGCCCTACCTTTCGTCATCTGATGTTTGATGCCTATAAGGCACAACGGCCGCGTATGGCTGAGGATCTTGCTCCACAGATTACCCGCGCGCAGGAATTGGCAACCCAATTCAACATCCCCATATTCACCGCTGAGGGGTATGAAGCCGATGATGTTCTGGGCACATTGGCGCACCAAGCAGTCCAAGCGGGCATCGAGACTTTGATTTTGACGGGGGATGCCGATGCCATGCAGCTTGTTGGCCCCGGTGTGAGTATCCTCTATCCCCGGGTACGACAAGGGTTTGGTGATACGGCCCTTTTCGACGCTCCTATGGTTAGAGAGAAATACGGCATAGGGCCTGAGCATATAGCCGATTACAAGGCCTTAGTGGGGGATACCTCGGATAACATCCCCGGTGTCCACGGCATTGGTGAGAAGACGGCTGCAAAACTTATCGTGCAGTTTGGTGACCTCGACACAATCTATTCCTGTATCGATGAGGTTGCCCCGTTGCGTATTCAGGATTTGCTCAAAGCAGGGGAATCTCTGGCTCGCCAAAGCAAGGTTCTGGCGACGATCGTGACCGATGTCCCGGTTATTCTGGACCTTGAGCAAGCACGTGCAACGACCTACGATCGCGAAAAGGCTGTGGCATTCTTTCGTGAGATGGAATTCTTTACCCTTTTGGATCGTTTGCCGGGGGTAAGTGCGGACGGGGTTGCCGGGACTATATCAGATAGGAATAATAAGATTGACTATAGGGTTGTTGCCAATGTCGGTGAGCTTATGGCGCTGGCCTCCCGGCTTACCGAAGCATTTGCCTTTGACATAATCACCGAAGGCGTAAATCCCATGACCGCGAGGCTTGTAGGGTTGGCTGTCGCGCCGATGGTTGCCGAGGCGCACTATATTCCTCTGCAGCACGGGGGCTTGGAAGCGATGGGGCAGATTGGCCTTACGGAGGCGCGGAGGGTTTTGGGATCAGCTTTCGCTGATTGCGCTGTGGCCAAAACTACACACAATGCCGTCTTTGCCCTGACCGTATTGCGTGAACATGGTTTTGAGGTAAATGGGCTGGCTTTTGACTCTGCCCTTGCGGCACATCTGCTAGGTGAGGCCTCGCTGGATCTCAAGGCATTGGTCATAAGCAGGATTGGCGAAGAGATCAAGGATTTGCCAGTTGGAAGCGGGGCTAAAAAGACCCCAGTCTCGGCTTTGGCGATCTCGGCGGTGTCTGAGTGTAGCTGCGCCGCCGCCGACATGACGGCGCGCTTGGCTGGTCTTTTTTCGCCAGAGCTTCATGACTTGGGCCTTTGGTCGCTCTTTAACGAGGTGGAACTTCCCCTCGTGCCGATACTTGCGGCCATGCAGCAGGCTGGGGTGCTACTGGATAAAGATGTCCTCGTTAAGATGTCTGCCCGCTTAGGCGATCGTCTTGAGGCTATCCAGGGGGAGATCTATAAACTGGTAGGACATGAGTTCAACATTAATTCGCCGCGCCAGTTGGGACCGGTGCTTTTTGATGAGCTACATCTTATGACGGGAAATAAGCGGGGAAACAACTCTACCGAGGCAGCGGTGCTGGAGTCGTTGCGGGGGGCTCACCCGGTGATTGAGTATCTCTTAGAATATCGTCAGTTGGCTAAGCTCAAGTCTACTTATACTGATGCCTTGCCGGCGCTTATCAACCACCGGACAGGGCGGGTTCATACCAGCTTTAATCAGACCAGAACCAGCACGGGAAGGCTTTCGTCATCTGAGCCTAATTTACAGAACATCCCGGTGCGGGGCAATATGGGACGGGAGATTCGCTTTGCCTTTATGGCCCCGCCGGGTACAGTGCTCTTCTCGGGGGACTATTCACAGATTGACCTTCGGGTGCTGGCTCATCTCTCGCAGGACCCGCTCCTTATTGAAACTTTTGCTCGGGGCGAAGATGTTCACACGGCGACCGCTGCCCGGCTTTTCGCAATTGATCCGAAGAAGGTGAGTTCCGATCAACGCCGTCTGGCTAAGACGGTTAATTTTGGTGTCATATACGGAATGTCTGGGTATGGATTGGAACAGGCCACGGAGTTTTCGCGCTTTGAAGCAGAGAGCTTTATCAAGGATTATTTCCAAAAATACCCCGGTGTCTGGCAGTATTTGGAGCGTACTAAGGACGAAGTGCGAAAACTGGGTTTTGTGCAGACGATATTAGGGCGTCGTCGCTACATCCCGGAAATTGGCTCGCCCAATCGTATGGTGCGTGAGATGGGCGAGCGTATGGCGATCAATATGCCCGTACAAGGAACCTCGGCGGATATCATTAAGATAGCCATGTTGCGCTTGGATGAGGAGATTAAGCGTCGGAGGCTAACGAGTCGCCTTATTCTCCAAGTCCATGACGAGCTTATCTTTGAAGTACCAGAGGCTGAGCTTGCGGAAATGAAAGAGATCGTGCCAGAGCTTATGGAGAATGCCTTGAAGCTTGGTGTGCCAATTAAGGTTGATACCAAGGCATGTTACCGTTGGGGGGATATGGAGTAGGGTGGGCACTTGGGTCCCCGGAAGCGTCATGGGCACCTCTGGGACAAATAATATGTTTGTGAATAGGAGGCGTATTAATGCCTGAGTTGCCTGAGGTTGAGACTATCAAGAACGACTTGATCCCCATTGTGGTCGGGAAGGTAATCGCAAAGATTGATATCCTCTCGCCGTCTACATTGCACTCTTGTACCCCGGATGTTCTTAATGCGGAGGTTGCCGGGAAACGTGTCACTGACTTAATTAGGCGCGGCAAGTATCTCATTTTTCAATTAGAAAGTGGTAAATATCTATTAGTACACCACAAGATGACGGGTTCGTTCCAGGTTTCCTCCGGGTCATCAGAGCCGCCCAACCACACTCGCGCTGCCATCTATCTCCGGGACGGCATAGTTCTTTTCTTTGTTGACCCGCGTCGTTTTGGACGCTTTGAGCTGACCGGGCCTTTATCGGCAACACTTAATAAGCTTGGCCCGGAGCCTTTGGGACGGGAGTTTACCGCAGAGCACCTCGGTGCCATGCTGGCACAACGCAACGTACCCCTCAAGCCCTTGTTGTTGGACCAGGGGTTTGTTGCTGGCATTGGTAATCTCTATGCGGATGAAATCCTTTTCGCGGCGCGTTTAAGCCCTAAGCGCCTAGCAAGTACCCTAGATTATCATGATGTCCGATGCCTGCATGCCGAGATACAACGCGCCTTGCGTGAGGGCATTGCTCGCAAGGGGGCGAGTCTTGTTAACTATTATCGCCCAAACGGGGAGAAGGGTGAAGCGCATTTGGCCTTCCAAGTGGCGCGACGGGCAGGACAGGTATGCTTGGCAGGTTGCGGCGGGATGATAGAACGCACGTTTTTTCGAGGGCGTGGCACATACTACTGCCCACGATGCCAGAAGTAGGCTGGGAAGTATCGGCGGATGAATGGTAGCCCTGCTAAATAGGCAGTATCTGCCGCTTATCCCAGTCTTGTTTGGCAGTGGGCCTAAAGCCTGCTATAATGACTAATCAGTTAATAAAACGGAGTTACTACTTTGCCTAAAACAGTAAAAGCCGAACCCAAGAATAGCGATCAACTATCATCGGAAGAGTTGAAGACCTTTGTAGAAAATGTTTCCAAGAAGGGCACTCCTCGCAATGGTCGCCGCATTGAGTTTCACTTTGTGCGCCGCAAGCGCAAAGCCTGTTAGCTACTAGCCCCGGGGGCTATGAAGCGAAGAGCATGTCGAGAGGTTATTTGGCCTCTCGACATTGTTTTTTTGACTATTACGAGGCATCGGGGATTTAGGCGGTGATTAACAGGTTGTCGTTCGCAGGTTATGCGTTCTCAAAAGGATGCCCTGGCCGCGTAAAGTCGGGCAGATAATTCTCTGGTGCGGCCAAGTCCTGCATCCAGCCATTATTAATGCCCGTATTTGCAAGTGCTTCCTCCGCTATAGCGTGCTCTGCGGCGGTAATGGGTCGGGCGAGCTCCGGGTAGCGGGCGGCATTGTATGTTGGGTAATACTGACTCATGAGGCTGACTGTTACATCAGTTGAGAGGGCGCGTGCCAACCACCGGAGGGATGCTTTGGTTCCGGCAATATCGTGTGGCAGCAGGAGATGGCGTACGATGACCCCGCGTACCGCGATATCATCTTCGTTTGTTTGTAGCTCGCCCACCTGATGGTACATTTCCCTAATAGCCGCCCGTGCCGTTTGAGGGTAATTTGGTGCCTGGGAATACTTTTCGGCATTCTCGCTTGAGGCATATTTGAGGTCCGGCAAGTAGATGTCGATTATACCCTTGAGCTCTTGGAGGGTGGCGTAGCTATCGTAGGCGTTGGTGTTATAGACCAAGGGGATGCTTAGACCTAAAGGGATGGCCAAGATAAGTGCTTGGATGATTTGGGGAACGAAGTGGGTAGGGGAGACAAGATTTATGTTGTGGCACCCTTGGGTTTGAAGGGTGGTCATAATATCGGCCAGCTTGCCCACGCTAACCTCACCCTCTTTTTGGCGGGCGGGGTCATGGCTTATCTGATAGTTTTGACAGAAAACGCAGTGTAGATTGCAGTTACCAAAAAAAATCGCCCCTGCCCCGCGGGTACCCGAGAGGGCCGGTTCCTCGCCGTTATGAGCACAATACGAGGATATTATGGGCAAAGCGCCGGAGCAACAAAACCCCATCTCCCCTTGTAAACGATTCACCCCGCAATGGCGAGGGCAGATATCACATGAGACCAAGCGGGCCGTGAGGCGCTCGGCGCGTCTACCAAGCTCACCCGATGCGAAAAGAGAGTGATAGGTGGGGGTGGGGTAATTCATGGCTAAGCGTTTGCAGTATCGATCTTTTTGTGTTTTCGTGCCTAGGCTTAGATCAGCTCTTCAAGTTTAGTGACGGCCTCTTGCACCCGGGCCAGACAACGCGACCGACCCAGTACTTCCATCATCTGAAACAAGGGAGGGGTTGCGGTAAGACCGGAGACGGCGGTGCGGAGCGTTCCGAACAACTGTCCGGCCTTGAGTCCCATCTCAGTGGCCAGGGGGCGCATTACGTCCTCAAGGGTCGTGGCATCGAAAGCGGGGAGGGCGACAAGTTTGGCTGCGGCGATGGTAAGCATGTCTATGGTTTGCGCCTTATCCAGTTTTTTGTCTATCAAAAGCTGGGCCTGATAATCCAGTGTATCGGTGAAAAAGAACCAGCTCAGCTCCTTGCTGGCCGTCTCAACGAGGGTTTTTGCCCGTTCTTGGAGCAAGGCCAATACCTTTTTAACGTATTCGACATCCAGTGGCCTTGCGACCTCGGGCGGCAACCCTTGTTCTAAGAATGGTAGAGCGCGGGTGGCGAACTCGGCCAAGTCTAAGGCGCGGATATAAACGCCGTTCATCCAATCCAGTTTTTCGTTGTTGAAGATGGCTGCCGTCTGGCTTACGCGTTCAATAGTAAAGTGACGGCAAAGCTCCTCTGGGGATAAAAGCTCCGTCTTATCGTCAAGCGACCAACCCAAGAGGGCTAGAAAGTTCATCATTGCCTCTGGCAAATATCCTTGTCTTTGATATTCCAGTAGCGACACGGCCCCATGACGCTTGGAGAGTTTGCTACGGTCGGTGCCTAGGATGATGGGCAGATGGGCAAATACCGGGGGAGACCACCCGAAGGCATGGTAAAGCATGAGATGGCGGGGGGTGGAGGATAACCACTCCTCGCCGCGCAGGACATGACTTATGCTCATATAGTGGTCGTCAATTACGTTGGCTAAGTGGTAAGTGGGATAACCATCGGATTTCAGGAGTACGAAGTCATCCAGCAGGGAGTTATCAAAAGTAATGTCTCCCCGGATGGCATCGCTGAAAGTTGTTTTTGCATCCATTGGTATCTTAAAACGGATAACAGCACCGGGTGCGGCCTTTAACCCTCGGTCGCGGCAGTGGCGATCATAACCGGGGGGTTCTTTGCGAGCGACCTGCTCTGCCCGCATTTCCTCCAGCCTTTGTGAAGTGCAGTGGCAGTAGTAAGCGATGCCGCCAGCCACTAACTCTGCTGCCAGGCGGTTATAAAGCTCCAGGCGCTGTGATTGAAAATAGGGGCCAACGTCACCACCGGCCTCGGGGCCCTCGTCCCAGTCTATGCCCAACCAACGGAGGCTTTCTAAGATAGCCTCCAATGCCCCTGGCACGGTGCGAGCGACATCGGTATCTTCAATGCGTACAATGAAAGTTCCGCAAGACTGGCGGGCAAAGAGCCAGTTAAAGAGCGCGGTGCGGATATTCCCTACATGAGGGATGCCGGTGGGAGAGGGAGCATAGCGGACACGAACTGCCTTCATGACGATAACCTCAACGTAGTTATTTAACCCAACACTGATCTTGTGGGTATTCTTTATCCTGCACTGGGTTTGGCCGCCGGGAAGACCTCGCGCGGTGTCGGCGGGGGTAATTTGATGACATAAGTATCGGCGATTTTGTCATGCCAGCCCTGCTTGCGACCATCATAGGCTATCCAAAGGAAGCCAAACCCCAAGGCGGAGATGGAAATGACATACCCTAAACACCTCAACAAGGCATAACCTAATGACAAGTTATTGCCGCTGGTGCGGATGACTTTGATATTCATGAGCATCTTGCCCGGTGTTTGCCCACGCCGGGCCCAGAACCCCGCGAAGTAGGCCATGATTATCAGGCCAATAATGGTATTACTATAAAAAGATGTCGATATCAAAGCAACTCCATAATCCGCCTGTCGGATAAAGTGGAGCAGGGGGTAAAATATCATGGAGATAATGGTGCCAGTGGCAAGGTCAATAATAAATGCGGCCAGGCGCCGCCAGAAGCCAGCAAACTCCAAGGCGGAAGCGTCAGTAATTGGCGCCAAAAAACCCTCCCTGAATGGAATGGGATCTATTATACACTGTTAGCCATCCGTGATATTCGAAGCCCCGGGGGCGAGCTTCTCTAAGGCGGCCTTAAGGTCAACCGGGAGGGGGGCGGTAAAAGTTATCTGCTCTCCTGTGGCCGGAAGCTGAAGAGTCAGTTGATAAGCGTGTAGGAACTGGCGTGTCACCAACTCGGAGCGTTTGCCGTAGGTGGCATCTCCCACAACGGGATAGCCTATCTCAGCCAAGTGCACGCGTATCTGATGGGTGCGTCCCGTCGCAGGCTCAATGGAGAGTAGGGAATATCCGTCCAAGTAGCGTATGACGCGGTATGATGTCTGTGCCGGACGGCCGGAGGAAACGATAGCCATCTTCTTACGATGAGAGGCGTCGCGTCCGATAGGGGCATCTATCAAACCCGCGGTTGGTTGGACATGTCCTCGCGCTAGGGTGAGATACACCTTATGCACCAGGCGCGACTTAAACTGATTTGAAAGGTCCTCAAGGGCCTTACGGCTTTTGGCAACGACAATGAGGCCCGAAGTGTCTTTGTCTAGGCGATGCACGATGCCCGGGCGTTCTGGGCTGCCGCCCTCGGCGAGTCCCGGCAAAATTCCCAGCAGCGCATTCACTAAAGTTCCCGAGTGGTTGCCTGGTGCGGGATGGGTAGTCATGCCGGGGGGCTTGTTCACTACGATAACGTCGGCATCCTCGTATAGGATATCCAAAGGAATGCACTCTGGGGTAAGAGGGCTTGGTTCAGGGGGTGGTTCGGTAATTGTGATATTGTCGCCGGATCTCAGTTTAAGGGCGGGTTTAGCCTGTTGGGAGTTGACGGTTACCCAGCCCCCGGATATGAGCTTCTGTACAAAGCTACGCGAGAACTCCGGGCAGCGGTTAGCAACGAAGCGGTCAAGCCGCTCGCCGCAACTATCAGCAACTAGCTCTATCGCGTGTTCCATCAGGGCGAGTGTTCAGTGCAGAACGGAAGATGAGTATGGACAGGACAATACTGCCCACAACGGCTGAAGCATCGGCAACGTTATAGTCCGGCCAAGTGCCCATCTTGAGGAAGTCGGTCACGTAACCAATAAAAGCGCGGTCGATAAAATTGCCAACAATGCCGCCCAGCATCAAACCCAGGGCGATAAGGCTGAGGCGACTCTGCAGAAAATCAAAGCGGCGATACATAAGAAGCCCCATCCACAGCACCAACAAGGCCATGACGGCGGAAATGATGGCGAGGACGATGGTGTGTTCTGGGAAGATGCCAAAAGAGGCCCCAGTATTCTGGATGTGAGTCAAACGAAAAAAACCGGTAGCCGGAATAGAATCACCCAGCGGGATGCCCTTTTTTACCCAAAATTTAGTAAGCTGGTCTAAAGGAATAACAATAGCCGCTGGCAGAAGAAAGGTGGCGGTATCTTTGATGCGGCTTTTATCTAACATTTTTGGTCTGGGCACATTTGATGCAAATTTTAGCGGTGGGTATGGCCTCAAGGCGAGCAGCCTCAATAATCTCGTTGCACTTTTGACACAACCCGTAGGTGCCGTTTTCAAGCTTTTTGAGGGCCAGCTCAATATCCACTATTTGGTCTAGTATGCGTTTTTCTTGGGCGATAAGATTCTCAAGCTCAGCTGTCTCGCTGGCCTCTTCTTCTCGCTTGCCAAAGGGACTGCCCTCGCGTCTTTCCTGAGCAGTGCGTGCTGCTCGAATCTGCTCAAGTTGCTCGTTAAGCAATTCCCGGTCTTTTTCTATTCTTGTTTTGAGGATGTTGTGACTAGTGTCTGTCATAATGACCTCTCCTAACCAATGCCTGTATAAATATGCCTTGTGAGACTGTTTTTAGCCTGAATGCGGAATTGTTGCGGGCTTATGTAGCCCTAACTAAGGCAGGTTGGGATGGACGCACCCTGCCGCAGGAAATACAGCTTAAAACACAGTATCGGCATAGCAACCATCGCCTAAGTGTAGCTTATCCAATGCAATAATTCAACAAAATCAAGCGATGGTTAACGGGAGCGAGTTGCTTGGAGGCCCAGGCATATCAGTTCTATACCGTGAGATTTGACAATTTGTTACTCATACCACAGAATAAGGTATCGCATGTATTTTTAGGAGTAAACTGTGAAGAAGACAAAATCACTCGCCGGTATTGCTTTGACGATATGTATGCTTGCT
>Ga0123356_10005168_pt1 | contig 13351 bp, 10 predicted proteins | sample TergutEmb28metaG_2_FD_92546 | JGI IMG/M metagenome (GOLD analysis project Ga0123356, IMG submission 92546) | Embiratermes neotenicus P3 segment gut microbial communities from Petit-Saut dam, French Guiana - Emb289 P3 | ecosystem: Host-associated > Arthropoda: Insects > Digestive system > Gut ... | reverse complement strand
GCGTGAGAGGCCGGAGTCTTGACCGCTTGACCAACGGGCCCGATGGTACACCCTCAGGGATTCGAACCCAGGACCCACTGATTAAGAGTCAGTTGCTCTACCAACTGAGCTAAGGGTGCATAGCGAACTTCGTTCACCTAAAGAGAATGCTCGCATTCTCCCAAGGTCATGCTGGTTTTGTGCCTCGCTTAAAGAGCTGAGAAAAACGATTGTTGTTTTTCCGGTGCAAAGAATGCTTGCATTCTCCTTGTGCCTCACCTGTGAGGCGCAGTGGTGGGCCCAAGTGGACTCGAACCACCGACCTCACGATTATCAGTCGTGCGCTCTAACCAGCTGAGCTATGGGCCCGAAAGGTTACCGGGTCTCATTTGCGAGACCTGACGAAGAATGAAATCATTCTTCTTGCGCCAATCACAGATTGGCGCGGTGGTGGAGATGAGCGGGATCGAACCGCTGACCCCCTGCTTGCAAAACAGGTGCTCTCCCAGCTGAGCTACACCCCCACGATACTGTTGTGACCAATGCAGCTCAGCTTGATGAGCTACACCCCCACGATGCTGTTGTGACCAATGCAGCTCAGCTTGATGAGCTACACCTCACGATGTGTTAAATTAACATTTTTGACTGATACGGCAACACTGATATTAACACTTTTTGCTTCAGTTTGTCAAATAATTTTCAAACACGCCCGAATACCTTACCACTACCATTATCGCATGTCAATACGATTTCTTTAGATTTATCGTTTTTTTCCATTGACAAGCATAATTCGATGCAATATAATGTGCTTTGCTGTAATGGCAAATAACTTATGAAAGGAGTTGATCTGAAGGTGAATAATAGAGTATGGGTGATTTACTCCTAAAACCGAATATCGGGCTTGCGCAAACATGGCAACATCAGTTTAAAACTGCTTGTTCCCGGGGTAAATCACCCAATGCTTATAGCAAGCAAAGAGTCAGTTCAACTTCGTAACAGCCTGACTCTCTGGCAACTTTCGTGAATAGTTCTAAAGAAGTAAGGACGCGATCGAGGTCGTGTCCTTTTTCAGTGTGTTTCTTGAAACACACAGTGCCGCTTGCGGCACACAGGAGAAAAGAAATGAAATATAAATCAAGATTAAAAATGATGATAGGTTTTACGCATAAAATAAAGCGTTTTTATCTGTTTTCCATAATAACTTCTATTGTAGCTACATTACTTGGTTTTATCACTCCGCTCATTGTTGGGTTTACAGTCGACTCCGTGATCGGAGATGATGCAGGTTCTTTACCGGCTCCTGTAATGTGGATCTATGAATCTTTTAACACCAATAATACTCTTGCGTCCAAACTGCTCATATGCGCACTGATGGTTGCCGGGATCGCACTGATTTCCGGGATTTTCAGCTACTTTTCACGGGTAAGTATCGCAAAGGGTTCTGAGCGTATGATCAACAACCTTCGCACCAGTCTGTTTACTCATACACAGTACCTGCCGTTTGAATGGCATACAAATAACCAGACAGGCGATATCATTCAACGTTGTACTTCCGATGTTGAAACAGTCAGACGCTTTGTTTTTCAACAGTTACTGGAGGTCGTAAGGACCGTATTGCTCGTTGTTATGGCAATAATAATCATGTTCTCTCTCAACCCGATAATGGCTGTCGTAGTTATTGTCTTCATGCCTTTTATCATGGGATATACCATATTCTTCTTTAAGCGTATAGCGCACAAGTTTCTCGCTGCTGATGAAGCAGAGGGAGCTTTAATGGTAAGAGTGCAGGAGAATCTGACCGGTGTTCGTGTTGTCCGGGCGTTCGGACGTGAGATTTATGAAACAGAACGGTTTGATGAGAAGAATGAGGATTTTTCGAATAAGTGGATAAAACTTGGCGGAACTCTCGGTTTCTACTGGGGTCTCGGTGATGCTATTTCGTTTGTCCAGTTGCTGACCGTGATAGTAACTGGTTCGATCCTTGCTGTTACAAGTTCGTTTACTGTTGGGGATCTGCTTATATTCCTGGGTTACGCAAGTATGCTGATGTGGCCAGTCCGGCAGCTTGGCAGGATCATTACTGAAATGAGTAAGGCGGGTGTATCATTAAAGCGTATAAAAGAGATTTTCGATGCGCCGGTCGAATCGGATCCGCCTGATGCGATCACGCCTCCAATGGACAGGGACATCGAATTTAAGAATGTCAGCTTTACATATGATGAGCAACCTGTGTTGAAGGATGTAAGCTTTACAATCAAAAACGGTACAATGTTCGGCATACTGGGCGCTACCGGCTCGGGTAAGTCAACGATCACTTATCTTTTGAACAGATTGTATGATTTGCCTGATGACAGTGGTGTCATAACGATCGGAGATATTGATATATCGCATATCCAAAAGCCTTATCTGCGGCGAAATATAGGTCTCGTTTTGCAGGAGCCTTTCTTGTTTTCAAAGACCATCCTTGAAAATATAGATATTGCTTCACGCGGACGCGCTCTTTCAAAAATACGTGACAAGGCTCGCATAGCTGCAGTTGACGAGAATATAATGGAGTTTGCCAAAGGCTACGATACTATTGTAGGTGAACGAGGCGTCACGCTTTCAGGCGGTCAAAAGCAGCGCGTTGCGATAGCGCGTACTTTGATGATGGATGCGCCGATCATGGTTTTCGACGATTCCATGTCAAACCTTGATATGGAAACCGATGCAAAGATCAGGGAATCATTACGTGAAGATACAGCCGGTGCGACCGTGATCCTCATATCACACAGAATCTCAACTCTGATGAAAGCCGATGTGATAATGGTTCTTGAAGAAGGTAAGGTAAAAGAGATCGGTTCGCATGCCGATCTGGTAGAATTGGATGGTATTTATCGTCGGATATACGATTTGCAATCGGGGTATACTGCAAATGGTACCGGAATAAACGGAGCTGCAAGCAAAGCCCGCAATGATGATGCGAGTGACAGTAATACCCGCAATGCCATCGAAGAAGGGGGTGGATCCTTGTGAAATATGAATATGAAGATGAACTGAAAGTCAAGGGTCTGAGCTTAGATATTTGGAAAAGGCTTTTGCCTTACGTTGCAAAAATGAAAAAGCAATTCATATTTGCCGGTTTTATAATTGTATTCTGGACATCGCTCAACTCTGCTTTTCCGCTTTTCACAAGTTATGCTGTCAACAACTTTATTATCCCGCAACAGACACAAGGACTTCTGCCATTCGCGCTTATCTATTTTGTCGTCATCGCTTTCGTAGGTTTCTTAACATACTTGTGGGTTAAACTCCTAATCAAGGTCGAAGTAAAACTTGGACTTATTATCAGAAGAGATTGTTTTATTCATCTTCAAAAAATCCAGGTCGCTTATCATAATACCAACGCTGTCGGTTACCTTATAGGTAGGGTAATGTCTGATACCGAGAGGATCTGCGGAATGCTGTCATGGGGTTTCACCGCTATGGCAGAAGCATCTTTAGTTATTCTTTTCAGTATCGTGTATATGCTTATTCTCAGTCCGCCTCTCGCATTGATCCTTGTTTGCATTATCCCTATCGCCTGGGTCATCGCCTGGTTTTTCCAGAGAAAGATACTGGTTGTCAGCAGAAAAGTCCGTGAAATAAACTCGCGGATAACCGGGGCATACAATGAGGGTATCACCGGTTCAAAAACATCAAAAACTCTGGTGATCGAAGATTTGAACAGTGCCGAGTTTGCTAAGCTGTCTGACGATATGCAGCGCCAGTCTGTACGTTCTTCCCGCTTAACAGCGATCATGCTGCCTATGGTGTCATCTGTCGGATCGATCGCTCTTGCTACCGTGTTGTACAGAGGCGGTCTTATGGTTGAACGTCATATAATGGACTTTGGTATCCTTTCAGCCTTTATCACATACGCAGTCATCACAATTGAGCCTGTCGTTTGGGTGTCCGGTGTTATATCCGAGATGGTTTCGGCGCAGGTTGGTGTTGAAAGGGTCACCGGGTTGTTAAGCGAAGAAATTACCATAACCGACTCACCTGAAGTCGTTGAGAAATATGGTGATACTTATAATCCTAAGCGTGAAAACTGGGAACCGATACACGGGGAGGTCACTTTTGATGATGTGACGTTTATGTATCCCGACGGTGATGAAAACGTTTTGGAGAATTTTTCTCTCGATATTCCACCGGGCACGACTGTTGCCATTGTTGGTGAAACCGGCGCGGGTAAGTCAACTATCGTTAATCTTGCGTGCAGGTTTTATGAACCGACAGGCGGACGCATCCTCATTGACGGACGGGACGCCCGAGAGCGTTCACAGTTGTGGTTACATTCATCGCTGGGCTATGTGCTTCAAAATCCACACTTGTTCTCCGGTTCGATCATGGATAATATCCGCTACGGTAAACTTGACGCTACCGATGAAGAAGTTATAGCAGCAGCAAAGCTGGTTTCAGCAGACGTTGTTGCTGAGCGGATGCCTGAGGGTTATCAAACCAATGTTGGTGAGGGTGGCGATAAACTCTCAACAGGAGAGAAACAGCTTGTTTCATTTGCACGTGCTGTTCTTGCGAATCCTCCGATTTTTGTACTCGACGAAGCGACATCCAGCATTGATACAGAGACCGAACTGCTCATTCAGGATGCAATATCACATCTGTTGGAAGGTCGCACTTCATTCATTATCGCACACAGGCTTTCCACTATCTCACATGCGGACATAATCCTTGTTGTTGAGGATGGTAAAATAGTTGAAAGAGGTACACACGCGGAGTTGATAGCTGCAGGCGGGCATTATAATGAGCTTTATACGGCTATGAGACTGGAAGAAACAGACATTTAGGATGACAAGGGGACGGGGGTTTCGTCACGTTTTGACGTGACGAAACCCCCGTCCCCTTGTCATCTGGCTTAATGCAATGTTCCGTCCATAAATGTTGCCTGTACGGCACCGCCACCCATTTTCATACTGTAGAGGTTGTTGGTTCGCAGCTTTGCAACGACTTTCATCAGGATCTGCTGGAAGAACTTTGCTCCCAGATCCGGATTGTTGGTAACCAGTTTATGGATGTCACCTTTATCAATTCCTATCAGTTCTGAAAACTGTATCGCACGGCAATTCAATGTAAACGGTTTATTGTTCATACAGCTTTCACCCAGGATATCGCCCTTGTGTAAGCGAACGATTTCAGTTTCTCCTCCGGTTTCCTGCGTGCCGGCATAAAGCTGTACCTCACCTTTTAGCATTATGTACATCGTATCGTTATAGTCTCCGCATCTAAACAGCATTTCGTCTTCAAAAAATGTTCTGACACGGAACTCTTTTGCCAGAATTGCCCACTCTTCATCACTTAGCTCAAGTTCAAACGCTTTTTGAAGCGCATCTATGATTTCTTCTGTGTTAAGCTGCCGGACACTCTGCTCATCTCTGAGGATCGGGTTGTTCGACAGGTTGTGCTCTTCCATGATCTTACGCATTTCATAACGATGATGTGTCACGATCGAACATAACTGTTCCCATAACTTCTGGGTAGCGCGATATCTTTTGAATGCATCATAATCCGGTTGTGCTTCTTTGCGTGCGATCATGATGTTGTTCATCGATTCGAGAGCTCCGTTTGAATCGCCTTTCATCATATAGTCTGTTGCCAGCATCATATTTGAGCGGAAAATTTTCTCATCCAGATCTTCGCGCAGGAACTCGCCCGGATACGGATCAAAATCCTCCGGTGATACCATCACCATATTGCCTGTTTTATACTGTGATGCTATTTTTGCTCTTTCATAAACAAAACGGTAGATGTCCTCGCGGATACGTTTCCATTGGGGATGCTTTTTTGGTACGGGGAGATGCTTTATTGACAGCGTATTGTCAAGGAAGAAAGAGAATCCGAACATCCTGCTGTTGATCAGATAATCGATGTCCTCGCCTCTTGTTATCATCGGGTCGAACGGCACGCTCTGGAACATGTCGCGGTGGATTATCATTGCTCCGCCAAAAGCAAACGGGGTGCGCTTGATTCTTGGCGGACTGCCGATTATTTCATCGAATGCCTTTGCTTTGAACCCGAATCTGTCCCAATATGTCATCCAGTGTTCCATTTTCACGTCGTCATAATACTGGTCATATTTGTTTATATAGTATCCTGCCATGCCATATACAACGTCACCATAGATCCGTTTACCTAAAAATTCTACCGACCGCTCTACCCAGTCTACTTTTTCAAAGATTTCATCGTCATCTATCAGGATCGCGGCATCAGCGGATAAAATATCCGCGCAAAGCAGGCACATGTTCCTGACGTTTGCATATCCTGCCATTACAAGCAGCGGTTCGATCTTACGTTCTTTGTCTTCTTCGTACATTATCTCTGCGATCCGCGCAAGATCTGAAATCGTGAATATATAGGTTTCTGCTTGAAGGTTAACCTGGCGGACGATCTCAACTACCCGCTTTTCGGCTGCATCCGCAACTTCATCTGCTGTCGGGCAAATGAGTAGAACCAGCTTAAAGTCCTTTTCCGAAAGGATCTTCATGCTCTCAAGTGTGCGTCCGAGAGTTCCATCTTCGTCGATCGGTGTCGGGTGGTCGTAGACTGCGTCGCCCTCTTTCCACTCGTTTTTTTCGCGGGACCAGTACGTCGGGATCAGTACTACTTTTCGCATATTACTTGTTGCCTCCTTATTTTATGTAATTGATGTTGCGGAATATCAGGAATTATATATTCCTATCAATGTATCCATGAGAGAATCCTGCGCATAGTTTTCCAATGCATATTTTGCTGCATTTTTGCCCCTCTGAGCTCTGTCCTTGACATGTAGCTCTTCGCGTATTGCCCGTGCAAGGTCTTCAGCGTCCTCCACGTTTACTAAAGCTCCTACATCATCGTTGATTATATCGGTTAACCCCCCCTGGTTTGTCGCTATTACGGGGCAGCCGCAAGCCAGTGCTTCAATAGCGACCAGACCGAACGGTTCGCGGCGGGATGGGACGAGGCTTACATCCGCAGTGCTGTATAAACCGCGTAACTGTGTGCTGTTCAAGTGACCCAGGAAGTGGAGGTCGTTGAGATTGCTGTCCTTTGCTTGTTTCTTTAAAGCCGGTGCAAGTTCACCATCTCCTGCGATCATGGCTGTTACCTCGCCCGGGTATTTACTCTCGTAGAGCCGCAACGCTTCAATGAGTATATCAACACCTTTGAAATCCGCAAGCTTTCCGGCAAAAAATACAAGCTTATCTTTCAGTTTTACATCGAACATTTTTTCTATATGCTCTCTCGATACGGGTTCGGGATAGAATCTTTCCGTATCGTAGCCGTTTTGCATAAAAACCGCTTTGTCTCCGCATGTCGGGAACAGCTCTCGCACAAGATCGTCATTATCATTAGAGATCGTGATGATCTTTTTTGCCCCGATTGCAGTTTCGTCCGCATATTTCCTGAAGCGTTCCCACTTTTTGTATCCCATCAGGTCAGTGCCATGCGCAGTAACAACATAGGGTATGCCTGTTTTTATTGCGAGCCAGCTGAGCAGCCATATATGCTGTCCGTGGATCATGTCCGGTTTGAACTCTTCAACGATTTTTTTGATTGCCCGCTCAAACGCAGATAAATACTCTTCAAGCTGTTCGTTGTCAAGGTCGTTGAATGTCATGATGCTTCGCGGATGCGTTGTAAAACAGGGAAAATTGAATGGCAGCATTCCTTCGATCACTTCTTTATGCTGAAAATATACAGGAACTATACTTACGTCGGGGACCGGAGCAAAATCTTTAGTATTCTCAGGCATTACGATGCAGACTTCATGACCCTTCTTTTGAAGGTGAACCGCAATGTTGCGTGTGTAAGTCCCGCTGCCGGAACCGTCCAGAGGAAAATGGTTTATCATGAGCACTTTCATTAATTCATTATTCCTTTCCTAAATATGTCCCACGCTTCGGATAAGCTCTCAAATTCATTGATATATCTGTCTGTACTGTCCCAGCTTTTGTCGAAATTTTTCAATACTCCCAGGAACTTCGGGTTGCCGGTATAGTCAGATAATCCTTTAAGACCTTTCTCAAGATGTGTCCGCTGAAAATCTCTTGTAGCTTTTATATCGTTACCGAGTATATGGTTAAAAAACGGGTTTCGTCCTACCCAGCCTGTACATGCATAATAAAACCGGTCTTGTATAGATCTATCGTTTTTAAGGTCCGGTTCAACAGGATAGTTCTTATATGTGTCATGTAATGGATTTAGTCCGATATCTGTGCATTTAATATCACCTTTTCCTATTTCATATCCTAATATTGTATCTTCTCCGCGGCATAAGAACAACTCTCCGTCCATTGTGTAGTGCGAAGAGAAGAATGGCGGCAGCTTTGAAAATGCAGAAAGTTTTACTGCCATGTTTCCGCCTAAAACCTTATTACAAGGTTTCGCTTCAATATTTTTCTTTTGGATTATCAGACATCTATGTGTTTCACTTTTTTCCCAATACTCTTTCATATTGGATTTTTGTACACCCGTGAGAAAATCACTCATTCCATCAAATGAAGCGGGAGGAAGTATGTTGTAGCCGCTGTACTCACCTGTTGTCACTTGTGAGCCGGTGTTTAAATGTTCCAAATGTGCTCCGAAAAAATCGATCTCGTCAAGCACGAGCTCATCTTCTTTTTTCCTTATAACTGTTGGATATACATCGGAGTCTATGAAAAAGAGTGTATCCATACCGCGTAGGATCGCTTCCATAACAACTATCATCCGGTTAAAGCCATACGGAACCAGTCCTCTTTTTGTATCGACCGGGCATTCCAGCAGCACTTTTTGCGCAATGTCTGATATGCCTCTGTGACGCATTTGCTCTCTGCAGTAGTTCGGGTCGTTGATGTTAACTGCATAAAACGGGACTTTTTTTCTAATATTCTGCTCCATTTGTATATCATGCCGGTGTGTATACGCAACAATAACGCAGTCAAGCTTGTGTCCATACTTTTCTGCGTTTTCAATAAAGCCCAAGAGTTCTGTTTCAGAATCAAGACTTCTTACTATCATTCCCAATGCTTTTTTCACAGACTTCACCTCTTTTCGTTTATGAACGGCATAAACCAGTCGATCGCTTTCATACTAACTCTCTAAGGGATTCCATTTGTGAAGGTCACTGTTCTTGTTTGTATTGATAATGTTAGCATAATCAGCGCAGAAAGTGAAGTTATATTTATTTTACCGTTTGTATTTTTGTTTTACCGCTTGCACTTTTTCTTAAAGAATGCTAAAGTGAGCTACAATAAAATATTACCGAAAGGAACTATCTTATTATGGCAGACAGAAAAGTAGAAGTGGAAGGTTCGGGCAAACATGCCCACGTCACTCGCGAAACGCTTGATATACTGTTTGGTGATGGTTTTGAGCTTGAGGTCAAAAAAATGCTGTCCCAGCCCGGTCAGTATGCAACTCCGCATAAGATCACGATCGTAGGTCCACGCCGATCTGCTGAGGTAACTATCCTGGGTCCGACACGTAAAGCAGATCAGGTTGAACTGTCACTCACAGATGCCGCTGCACTTGGCTTTAATGCTCCGATCCGTGAAAGCGGTGTTTTGGAAGGCAGCCCCGGTGCTAAGCTTGTCGGTCCAAAAGGAGAAGTAAATATCGATGAAGGTGTCATTATCGCAAAGCGACATATCCATGTTACTCCCGAAGATGCCGAAGAGTTCGGTATTGAAGATAAGCAAATAATCAAAGTCAAAATCGAAGGTGACAGATCGATCATCTTTGATGAAGTCGTTGTACGTGTGAGTCCGGATTTTGCAACATATATGCATGTCGATTATGATGAGTTTAATGCTGCTTTTATATCCGGGGAAAATAACATCGGGATCATTATTGATTAACTGTGCAAACGAATACGAAAAGAGGTTGTTCTTCAATAGAAGAACAACCTTGTATTGCACAGTAGATAAATACTAGATCAGATTTAATACAACAGTCAGCACAACAACAATTCCGGCGACCCACTTTGTTGCAAGTGCAAGTCGTGCATCACGTGATTTTGCTTTATTCTTTGCCAGATATGATTCGTTAGCTCCTGTAAACGCTGACAGGCCTGAGTTTTTGCCGGATTGTAATACGATAACGCAAATAAGCGATGCGCAGAGCAGCAGTTGTATACATACAAATACTATTTTTACGATTTCCATTTGATGTGGCTCCTTGTAACTTTATGGCATATTTTCACGGAACAATAGGTTAGCACATTCTGATATTGAATGCAAGCATTTATTCAAATTACAGATCATATATTGCAAATCTCATATCACAAATTACAGATTAAAAATCACATATTGCAAAAGAACGAGGACAAAAATGTTTTTTGATACACATGCGCATTATTGTGACAAGCAGTTTAATGAAGATCGGGATGAGCTGCTAGGTACTATGGCAGCAGGCGAGGTCACTTTGATCCTTAATTCGGGGAGCAGTTTGAGGTCGTCCAAGCTCAGTTTAAAACTGGCCGATAAATATCCGTTTATATATGCTTCGGTTGGTGTTCATCCTCATGATTCAAAATCAATGGATGACGGAACTGTCGCGATCCTGGAAGATCTTTTAAAGCATCCGAAAGCTATGGCAGTGGGTGAGATCGGGCTTGATTATCATTATGATTTCTCTCCCAGAGACGTACAGAAAAAACGTTTTCGCGAGCAGCTTGAGCTTGCCCGGCGTTTGAATTTGCCGGTGATAGTACACGAGCGCGAAGCGCTGCAGGATACTTTGGATGCCGTTCATGAATATAAGGATCTCACAGGTGTTTTTCATTGTTTTTCGGGCAGCTGGGAAACCGCGAAAATCATTCTTGACCTGGGATGGTATATTTCATTTACAGGTGTGATCACATTTAAGAATGCAAGGCGTGCTTTAGAGGTTGTCGAAAAAATGCCTGCCGAAAGAATAATGCTTGAAACAGACTGTCCGTATATGGCTCCGGAACCTATGCGAGGGCAGCGCAACAGTTCGTTGTACTTGCCATATATCGCAAAAAAGGTTGCTGAAGTTCGAAAAATGGCTGTCGATGAGGTTGCAGAGTTGACAACAGAAAACGGGAAACGTTTTTTTGGAATCGTCATATGATAACCCCCCTCCCCTCGCAGGATTGGTCCCCTCGCAGGATTGGTCCCCTCGCAGGATCGTCCCTTTGTCATATAAATAACAGGAGGTACAGAATATGCGTATAGGATTAGTTGGTGCAGGAGCTAGAGGATATACTTATTCAAAATACATTCAGGATGTATTAGGGTATGAGATCGTTGCCGTAGCAGATATTAACAAAGAACGGCTCGCGCAAGCGAGCAAGATATTTGGTGTGCCGGAGGCTTTTTGCTTTTCAGATGGATTGGATTTGATAAACTCTCCTGTTCAAGTCGATGCGGTTATCATAGCTACTCTTGACAAAGACCACTATGTGCAAACAATGGCAGCGCTTGACAGAGGATGGGATATTCTTCTTGAAAAACCAATCTCTCCTGACGCAAAAGAGTGTCTTGATATATGCGCAAAAGCAGAAGCCAAGGGGTGTGGAGTAACAGTTTGCCATGTTTTGAGATATACTCCGTTTTTTGTGAAGCTTAAGGAAATCATTGACAGTAATACTATTGGGAAAATCGTAGCTGTCGACCATACCGAGAATGTTGGAAATCATCATATTGCACACAGCTTTGTAAGAGGAAACTGGAGAATAAGTGCAGAGACAAGTCCGATAATAATGGCGAAAAGCTGTCATGACCTTGACATCCTTCTTTGGCTGACCGGAAGCAGTGCCGCCCGGATCTCTTCTTTTGGCAGTCTGTCATATTTTAAGGCAGAAAATGCACCGGAAGGCAGTGCTGACAGATGTTTGGATTGTTCCATAGCAGATAGCTGCAGATTTGACGTAAGAAAAGCGTATCTTTCCACTATGGGTGGCTGGCCTGCAGCCGTTCTTACCTTGGATCAAACCGAAGAAGGATTGATGAAGGCGTTCAGGGATGGACCATATGGTCGTTGCGTATTTAAGTGCGATAACGATGTTTGCGATCACCAAAGCACGATAATCGAATTTGAAAACGGCGTTACCGCAACGTTTACACTATCAGGGATGACAAATCGTATAACCCGTTTGATCCATGTAATGTGCGAAGATGGTGAAATACACGGTGACAGCGAAAAAGGCGAGATCCTGATTACCCGTTTCCGTGCTAACGGTTATGAATCTTATCAACAGGAGATCATCAATATCGGTACAGTTATCGGCGGTCATAGCGGTGGTGATGTAAAACTGCTGCAAGACTTTGCCGTAAATCTCACAAATAAGGCGACGTCAGACAGCCGGTCCTCCATAAGCAAATCAATAGAAAGCCATCTAATGGCTTGTGCCGCAGAGGAGTCAAGAGTAACGGGCAAGACGATTTGTATGGCGGAATATAGGGCACGGTTTGTTTAACATGACGAAACCCCCGTCCCCCTGTCACATTACCGCTTCGCCGGGATGACTTCGAGCCAGTAGCCGTCCGGGTCTTCTATAAAGTATAGACCCATCGAGGTGTTTTCATAGCAGATGCAATCCATTTCCTTGTGTAATGCAAAGGCTGCTTCGTAATCGTCAACTTTGAAGCATATGTGGGATTCGTTGTCTCCCAGTTCATAAGGGGTGTCTCTGTCACGCAGCCATGTGAGTTCCATTTGATGGGATGTTGTGCCATCCGAGATGAACACCAGTTCAAAGCTGCCGTCTGCTGCTTTGTGGTGTTTTACTTCTTCCATCCCCAGTGCCTTCTTGTAAAATTCCAGCGATTTTTCCAGATCAAGGACATTGATGTTTGTGTGTACTAAAGTGAACTTCATGTGTATTACTCCTCCTGTTAAATGTATTTTTACATTATCTTTTTATAGTATCTTTTACAGTGACATCACTTATAATAACGCGTTTTTAATCCTTCAAAGTCCAAATAATCCTCGACGAATTGTTTTCTCAGCAATGCTTCCGGGATAAACTCGTTGTACTTGCCCAGAACCTGTACCCTTTCAGGTAGGGGGAGATCATACAGGTCGAGGTCGGAGTGCAGGATGTCAAAGATGAGGTCGGTCAGCGATTCTGCTGTTCCGTTGTAAATCACTTCGAGATAAATACACGTTATCCATGGCAATCTGCTTTTTATTCCTTTGCCTAAAAGTGCATAGTGTAATGTGAAAAGCTGCCTTGTTCCTACCCAGGGGAATATGGCATATTTTTTATCCGATATGGCTGTTACGAGATTTTCCAAAATGCCGCTGTTTCTTGCGATATAACGTATTTCTTCAATACGCGGTGCGCATCTGTCACTAAGATACGGATAGGCTTCATCGGATACAAGTACATCTTTCATTCTCT
>Ga0123356_10005166_pt1 | contig 13355 bp, 12 predicted proteins | sample TergutEmb28metaG_2_FD_92546 | JGI IMG/M metagenome (GOLD analysis project Ga0123356, IMG submission 92546) | Embiratermes neotenicus P3 segment gut microbial communities from Petit-Saut dam, French Guiana - Emb289 P3 | ecosystem: Host-associated > Arthropoda: Insects > Digestive system > Gut ... | reverse complement strand
TTTACCTGTTTCAATAAAACCATCCATCGGACGGGTATAAAGACCGTACTTACCGTCAACAAATTCCGGATGCAGTAAAACATTTCGCTGTTGCGGAGAAACAGTCTTCAAATTAGGCAACCTTTCCCAATCAACAAGATTTTTGGTTCTCACGATTCCTGCTGCAGCCACGGCACTCGATAAATCACCTTCAGCAGCATCGGGATCCTTGCTTTCGGAACAAAAAATACCGTATATGAAACCGTCTTCGTGAGCAGTCAGACGCATGTCGTAAACATTTGTTTCGTCCGGTTCGGTATCGGGTAAAATGATCGGTTTATCGTGAAATCGAAAACCTTCTGTCGGTTTGTCACTTTCGGCAAATGCAAAAAATGATTTTCGATCCGATCCTTCAACACGTGCGCAAAGTAAATATTTTCCGTTACAATAAATTGCACCCGAATTGAACATTGCATTGATACCGAGCCGTTCCATGAAGTAAGGATTGGATTTTTCATCAAAATCATACTTCCAAAATAAAGGAGCATGATCGCGAGTCAACACAGGGAATTCATAACGATCAAAAATACCGTTATAAAAATCGGTTTTCCGATTCTTTCGGGTAATAAGTGTTTCATATTTTTCGGTTTGCCGTTTAACGATCTCATTGAACATAACAAATCCTCCGACAATAAAATAATATCAAAAAGTATAACACATCACTCTTTAACCGACAAGATTGATGTGATACAATAGTCGAGTCTCCAAAGCCTTGTCACGGGGCAAGGCTCCGGGGGACGCATCAAATCATAAAGCATAATAAATCAATATATATCATGATTAATTATTTATGATACTGTAATTTACAAAGTTTAACGGTAAATTTCATGTTCCGGATTCATTACGAAAGAACAACTGATATTGAAAGGAAGAAACACATGACTATAATTGACGCGCATGTTCATATCAACAACATTAAAGAACTCTTCAAACCTATTTATTCACAAGCAGAAATGCTTAATTATTCAAAACTTACCCTTATGAGTTTGCAATGTACCGGAAATATACTCCAAAACCTGACATGCGCGTTGTGCAAAGCGCTCAATCCCGACATCACATATGCATTCGGCGGACTTGATTATATAACCGGAAGAGATCTGCGTACTCAAATCCAAAACCTGGACAAATTCGGATTTGACGGAGTAAAAATGCTTGAAGGAAAACCGACAACACGCAGAAAACTCGGACATGCATTGAGCGATCCGCTTTATTATGAATACTTTAAATATGCAGAAGACAATTCATTCCCCGTTTTGTTGCACATAGCAGACCCGCCCGATTTTTGGGATAAAGACAAAGTCCCGTCATGGGCTGTTGAACACGGGTGGTTTTATAACGAAAATGACGTGCCTTACAATCAGTACTACGATGAAATCGAAAAGGTTTTGACAAACCATCCTAAACTGCGTGCAATATTTGCTCACTTCTACTTCTTATCGGACAATCCCGAAAAAGCACAAAAATTCCTTGATGATCATCCGCTTGTATATATCGATTTAACTGCAGGTATAGAAATGTATGAAAACTTTTCAAAAGACCCTGCTTTTTGGCGTGAATTCTTTATAAAAAATGAAAAAAGAATAATATTCGGAACAGATTCATCCGATGCTTCCGAACAACTTGACATCGATACGGACCAAGATGAAAAAGTTGACATCAGAGGCTACGCCGCAATGGAAATCGAGTTTTTACGATCCGATAAAGAAATGAATATATTCGGCAAAAAAATAAAAGGGATAAAATTACCCGAAAACTCACAAAAATTGATTTTCTCGGAAAATTTCTGCGACCTGGCCGGATACGAACCGAAAAAATTAAACATACCTGCATTAAAAGAAGAAGCAAACTATATTCGTGATTACATAAAAACAGACGAAGAGATTAAAACGCTTGATTATATTGTATCAATGCTCGGTTAAAGGAGTCAGCAATGCAAAAAACAATGTTCGGTAAAACAGGTATGGGAATCAGCAGAGTTGTGTTCGGAGGCATCATTGTAATGGATGAAACACCTAAAGATGCGGCCGACCAAGTATCATTTGCCGTCGATCACGGAGTTAATTATTTTGATGTTGCACCTACATACGGAAATGCGGAAGAGCGATTGAATCCCGCACTCAAGCCGTATCGTGACAAAGTCTTTTTGGCATGTAAAACCACTGAAAGAACAGCGCACGGAGCTCGCACCGAACTTCATGCGTCATTGAAAAAATTAAACACGGATTATTTTGATGTTTATCAACTGCATGCACTGTCAAAACCGGAAGATCTGTCTGTTTTTGATGAAAACGGTGCGATGCAGGCGTTGATCGAAGCAAAAAAAGAGGGTCTTATCAGACACATAAGCATTACATCTCACAATGAAGAAATCGCACTTAAAGCGATGACCGAATATGACTTTGCTTCCGTAATGTTTCCGATCAACTGGGCTTTGGGTCTTTCAAAAAATGTCGGTAAAAAAGTCGAAGATCATTGCATGCAAAACCAAACAGGGTTTTTAGGCATGAAAACACTTATTCACAGAAACTGGCACGAAAATGAAGAAAGAATCTACCCCAAATCATGGTGCAAACCGATATTCGACAACGATAAACTTGCGACCGCCGCACTGAAATACACTCTCTCCCGCCAAACCGACTCTGTCGTTCCGCCGGGCAACTTCACCCACTTCAAATTTACCGTCTCACACATCGACGACTGCATCAAAAATCCGCTGACCGAAGAAGACACAACCTACCTTAAAACAATGCTCCCCGACGAATCAGACCATATATTCAGTTAATACAACGTTCTGTGTTGCATTAATGAGTAACAATAAATATAATGGTATTACGTAATTAAATATATCACGGGGAATAATAAATGACTAAAATACTGTTCAAAGACGATAAACAATTATTCAAAGCAAATATGCACTGCCATACAACGGTTTCTGACGGTAAGTACACACCGGAACGGATAAAAGAGATGTATAAAGAAAAGGGGTACAGCATTGTTGCGTATTCCGATCATGATGTTCTTATCAATCATTCGGACTTGAATGATGAAACATTTCTTGCGATCAATTCATATGAAGCTGCGATCAACCAAAGTCTCGTTAATGTGCCGTGGTCAAAATCAAAAACATATCATTTCAATCTTTTCTCGGATGACCCGGATATAACCGAAACACCGCCGCTGCCGGATATGAAATACGAAGATACCGATGCGATCAATAAATATATCCGAGACAGGTCAGATGAAGGATTTCTGGTATGCTACAATCACCCTTACTGGTCGATGCAAACATATGAAGACTACAGCAAACTTAAGGGATGTTTTGCTATGGAAATATATAACCACGGGTGTGAAGTTACGGACGGATATTACGGATACAACCCCCAATCATATGACGAAATGCTTCGTTTAAACAATAAAATACTGTGTTTATCCACTGATGACAATCATGATATTGAAAGCTCGTTCGGAGGTTTCATTATGATTTCGGCAGATAAACTGAATTACGGAAGTATAATCGAATCGATCAAAAAAGGTGATTATTATTCATCTCAAGGACCTCAAATATACGAAATATCACTAAATGATGACATACTCCGAATTAAATGTTCCGATGTGTGCCTGATAGTCGTATATACAGACAGCAGAGCCTGCTTCAACACAAAAGGCGAATCATTGAATGAAGCGGAGTTCAAGCTGAAAGGAGACGAAAAATACATCAGAATAACATGCAGAGACAAAAATCACAAAGATGCAAACTCCAATGCTTATTGGCTTTAAATAAACAGACCGGAGAAAAGACTTGTTTAAAATTCCCGAATTGACCGGTGAAAGACGTACGGCGGTACTCTTTTTTTCCATGAACTTCACGATGTATGCGTGCTTTGCGATTTTTTGGCCGTATATGTCGGCTCATTATGCAAATTTGGGGATAGATACGGGGCGGATCGGCATTTTGGCAAGCATCACATCGGTTGCTACGATTTTGGTCCTGCCGATATGGTCACGCATCAGTGACAGGACCGGTAATCGACGCGGTGTCATAAAAATCGTTTTGATCGGATCGAGTTTGCTTGTTTTATTATTCCTTGTCAGCAAAGACTTTTGGACACTCTTTATCACGCTTTCTTTATTTATGTGTTTCCATGTATGTATAATCCCGTTATCCGATGCAGTCGTTATATCATACCTGTCACAAACACAAATCAAATTTTCGAGGATACGTATCGGAGGAACAATCGGATTTGCATTGATGATGCTTTTTTCCGGTCATATTTTTGAATACAACAGCAACATAAATTTCATTATCGCTTCATTATTTTTCTTTATCCTCTTCCTTTTGACAAGTAAAATACCTCAAGTGGAAATTGAAAAAAAAGAAAAGAAAAAATTTGAATACAGAAGGGTTTTCAAAAACAAACGGATAATATTCATATTATTCATTGCATTTATCGTTCAGGTTGTTCAGGGATTCTATTTTGTGTTCCTCGGAGTCCATATTCAGGGACTCGGATTTTCAGGCAGAGAAATCGGCACGGCAAATCTGATATCAGTCCTGTTTGAAATACCGATAATCCTTATCATAGACAGAGTTCTGCGAAGATTTTCGGTGGTTACCGTAACGATATTTTGTGCATTTATTGTTTCTTTAAGAATGCTTTTATTGTTTGCCGCAACAGATATGGTTTTGGTTTATGTATCCGTCCTCGGTAACGGGATATCATTTATCGGTATGTACTACAGTTGCGTGACATTTATTAATAATGAAATGGAAAGCGACCTGAAATCAACAGGTCAGAGCATGTTGGCACTGGCGCAAATGGGACTCGGAAGCATAATAGGAAACCTGCTCGGCGGTTTTATTTCTCTTCATGCCGGTACCCGTTATGCATTCTTTTATTTGGGAACCGGACTTGCAGCCGTAAGCACCTGTTGTATGATCGGATTCATAATCATAAAAATCATTCAAAGAAGCAAAAACAATTCAAACGAAGGAGACATACCTGTATGAAATTCACATTGACTCACACAAACATCAACGTTCTCGACATGGAAAAATCACTTGCATTTTACAAAGAAGCACTCGGAATGGAAGTTGGCTCAAGGAAAAAAGCCGACGACGGCAGTTTTGAACTCGTATTCATATCGGACGCAACAACACCGCATCAAATCGAACTCACATGGCTTAAAGATAAAGACACTCCCTATGAACTCGGCGATAACGAATCCCACATCTGCTTCAAAGTCGATGACTACGATGCGGCATACGCACTCCATAAAAAAATGGATTGTATATGTTATGAAAATACTGCAATGGGTCTGTATTTTATTGAAGACCCCGACGGTTATTGGTTGGAAGTCGTACCTGCAAACAGGTGAAGTCAATATAAAAACGGAGCCGTTCGTGTGTATGAGCGGCTCCGTTTTGTTTATTGTTCAGTTTACAGGGTTTTGAAAAATTCCAAAACTTCGTTGTCGGGACCGAATACGAAAGCTATTCTTACGGGCAGGGGAGGATCTGCGGGGATGTCGAGAGTTGTGGGAGGCATTTTTTCAATTGCACCTGCTGCGACAGCGTTATTAAATGCAAGATCGGGGTCTGTTGTTTTGAATGCAAAGTGAACCATTCTTTCATTTTTTTGATCTTCGCATGTGCCGTTAGCAAAAATTTCAACATGCGAACCGTCGCCGATATCGAGCAGAGCGGCTCTGTCGGTACCCTCTCCCCAACATGCAACGATCGATAAGCCGAGACCTTCAGTGTAGAATTTCAGAGATTTATCAAAATTTGCCGATGAAATCGCAATATGGTGCGAACCTGCACCCGGGATTTTAGTATTTGACATAATAAACTCCATTTCAAATATTATTAACACAAACATACATTAAAGAATGGAGTTACGCACCATGCTTTTTTGAATATTCATGTTCTTTCACGCTAAAAATAACCTTTCTTTTATTGAAATTACTTGTTTTTTATTCTTTCTTTGAATTTAATAAATATTTTTCAGCTTCGGCACACCAAAGACCGTTATTATCTTTGACGATCCGGGCGATTTCTTGTAAAACGGGATCATCGCTTGCTGCAAAATCATCGATTGCGGTAAGAGGCATTGATATTTGTGTGTAAATCAACTTTTTTCCTCCCGGGATGTTCGGCAGGTTCAATGTTGTTTCGATAACACTGTCGAGACCGCCGACATGTGTGATCATTGCGGCAGGATTGATGAGTCCGCGTTCCATCATGGACAATGATTCAAGCATATCACTTGTGTTTCCTCCGCTTGTGCCTGCGATATGTGTTGAAGCATAGTGAACATTGTAAAAATTAAATGCAGCGGTAAAACCCGTATCTGTCGGACCCGCAAAGAAGTTCAAGCATCCGTCGCGTCCGAGAATACTGTCGGCTAATTCAATAACGGGAGCAACAGGTGCATAAACAAAAACATCATCGAATCCTTTTCCGTCTGTCAAAGCCATAAGATCGTCTTTTTTGCTTGTGTTTAAATAAACAAGCTTAACACCGTTTCGAGCAGCATCTTCAACAGTCAAAACTTCCGACGCACGCTTTAATTTAACATCATCGATATCGGTCACAACCAATAATCCGGGTTTAAGATCACGATGAATGATATAGTCGATCGCACCTAACCCCATCGGACCTGCACCGGCTAAAATCGCCATGTTACCGCCCGATACAATACCCATGTCGTGTTCGTAAACGCCGTATCTCGTATGATAGTTAGCATGAAATGCACCGATAACACAACTCATCGGTTCGGCAAGCGAAGCATAAAAATATGCATCACCTTCATACGGCAATAAACATCCCATTTCCATGACTTCATTCGGTATGACTACATGTGTTGCATTACCGCCGATATAGTGAAACGAATATCCGGGTGCATCAAGGGAGCCTTTATAATTCAAAGCGGGTTGAATTGAGTACTTTTGCCCCACTTTGAAGTCATTTTGCCATTTTTTTCCGACCTGAAGTATTTCACCGCTGAATTCATGCCCCAGTATTGTGGGATTCACCGCCACATCATCCGGAATCCTTTTATGATCCGGACCCTGTATCGCAGCCTTGTAACTGGACATGCAAATCGCATCGGAAACGACCGAAGCCAGGATCTCATCATCTCCGATATCGGGAAGCTCAAACTCTTCAAGTCTCAAATCTTTTTTTCCGTATATACGAACTGCTTTTGTTTTCATATTTTTCTATTTCACTTTCCTTTTGTATCTGTATTTATCTTTAGCCAAGTCGGCATAATGAGCAATACGTTCATTCAGATCGGGTATGTCTTTTATTGACTCTGCGGAAAACATACCTTTTGAAATACCCTGCTGTGAAGCGATCTCGTGTCCGATGAGTGCCCATGCTGAGGTGATAAGATGTTCAAATTCAGGTGTTTCGATTTTTTCGCAAATGAATTTTTGGAGAGGGGAGTTGATATCTTCACCCGAAATTTGGAAAAGGCCGGCGGATTCACACAGAGCTTTGATTCGTGTCAGTTGTTTGTCCGTATTTCTTGCCGGCATATATGTCACAGCTTTCATGCCGATTTTGACTAAATACCCAATTAGATCATCAAGATATGCATCTTCAAATTTTTGTGTACGTTTATCACCGGTGACTGATACACCGACATCACCCAAGTAAGCGTAGGCGGGAATTGCGCCGAGTTTTTCCGAGAGCGATATGAATTCGGTGATATGAGGAAGTTCTTCATCTGCATCAACGTAAAAACTTTCAACCAGTTGGCTTTTAAACAACCCGAGTAAAAAGTTTTTGGGCAACTCATTTTCCGTAAGTTTTCCGGCCAATGCATACAGGATATGCCTTTCGGTCACAGATCCGCCGAACGAATATTGAGAAAGCGGCAGTACATCGTTATTAAAATCCAAACTGAGCTCATACGGTTTGAGCAATGTGTTTAATCTGTCCACCATTTTCCAATTTCGTATATTACGTTTTTCTCTGTACGGAGCGAGGAAATGTTCTGCTTCCGCTATCATGTGTCCCGGGATACCGTGCATTGCTAAATATGCAACAGAGCTTTGATCCGGATTGTTGACCCGTCTGCCTTCAAACGGTGTGTCCGCCATGCTGCAGCGCAATTCAAAACCGACAGTCACAGGCATACAGATGATCTTTCCGGCTTCGATAAACTCTTCGGCGCCTCCGACACTGTCGTGATCCATGATACCTGTTGTAGCAAGACCGCTCAGCCATGACATGAAAACCGCTTTCGTCGGTGAATACGGTGAAAAAGAAAAAGTCGTATGTATATGGTTATTCACATTGACACCGGTGATCGGAATATCAAGCGCTCCCGTTTCACATAAAAGTTCAAGTTCACGCAATGCTTCGAGGCGTACATTCCTGTCAGGTGCATTCAATTTTTCAAAATACTGATCTTTCAACCCTGTCATATGTTGTTCTTCATCTCCCGGTATATATTTATTTTAACATCACTTGACCGCCCGTGACTGCGATCGCTTGTCCTGTTTCATATTTTTGTTCGATGATATATAAAATCGCACGTATAACATCGGGTATCGTACAACCTCTGCCCATCGGAACCTTTGCTTCGTAAAATTTTCTGACATCGTCAACGGTTTTTGCACCTTCAACTTTGCCTGAGTCTAAATATTGTTTGAACAATCCTTTGACCGGATCGGACCACAACGGGCCGTCAAGTAAATTTCCGGGGCAGACGGCATTTACCTTTATACCGTATTCAACCAGTTCCATAGCAAAACTTTGTGTAAGACCGATACCGCCGAACTTGCTCCCCGCATAAGCAGAATTTTTATTGCTTCCTTCAAGACCGGATTTTGAATTTATTTCAATTATATCCGTCATATATCCCGGAGCAAACCGGTTTTGGATTTTCATCGGTTCGCAAGCGTATTTTGCACAGAGAAAATAGCCGGTGTAATTCACTTTAGTTACAAGTTCAAATTGTTCTTTGCTTAAATCACTAAGGCTTCCTGCAATAAGTATGCCGGCATTGGATATCATGATATCAAGTCCGCCGAATGACAGAACAGTTTCTCTGATCATATTTTTAACGGATGCATCATCGGAAACATCGACCTGTACGGCAATCGCCGTTTCGGCTCCGTATATCCTGTTGAGTTCTGCGGCACATTCCAAAGCACCGTCAAGATTCAAATCGGCAACAGCGATCAGAGCACCTTCGGCAGCCAATGATTCGGCAATGCCCTTACCGAAACCCTGTGCGCCTCCCGTGACGACCGATATCTTTCCCGCGAGTCTGCGGTGAGTGGCTTCGTGTTTTTTACTTTCGCTTATCTTAAAGCCGCCGACACCCCGAACGATGACTACTTCGGGTGATTGATTTCGCGCAGATTTGTATGCTGAAAATTCGGCTGCTGTATCCGCATCGGGTTCGATCATCAGAGGTTTTACGACGATCGGTTTTCCGGGATCATGATCCGATTTTAAAGTATCAAAAACTTCACCGTCGGGATAAAAACTGACGGTTGCCGATCCTTCGTTTGAATACAGCATTCTCAAAGCAGGTGCGATTTCACATGCAGTGCTGCGAATCCTTTCAACTTCAGCCGGGTCGATATCGGTTTTATTTAAATCTTGTTTGCATCTCATGCCGTAATCTCCCGAATATCAAAACTTTTACGAATGACATCACGTGCAGAAATCATATCGGTCAAAACACCTGATGCGATCATTTGCGAAATAATATTGCCTAAGGCGGTCCCTTCTGTCGGACCTGCATATACCGGTAATCCGCATGCGGTTGCAGTCAGTTTGTTTAAATAATCATTTTGGCTTCCGCCGCCCGTTATGTTGACGCATTCAAATTTTATGCCGGTCAATTCCTGCAGGATTCCGGCGGTGGAGGCATAGGATTTTGCCAAACTGAGAAAGATGCTGCGGGCAAAATCGGCAATATCTTCGGGTTCGGGCTGATCGCATTCTCTGCAAACTTCACGAATCGAATCGACCATGCTTTCGGGAGCTGCAAATCGATCGTCATTGACATCAAAAATACTGCTACAATCGGACTTTTGTGCCGATATAACAAGATCGTTATAATCGATCCCTTCACCGATCTCTTTGCGTACTGATTGAAGAAGCCACAATCCGGCAATGTTTTTCAAAAACCTGTAACGATATTCAAAGCCGCCTTCATTGGTGAAATTGGCGATCTCTGCAGCTTCCGATGTCAAAGGTTCATGCAGTTCAACACCTAATAAACTCCATGTGCCGCTTGATATATAAACGCTTTTGTCGGATTTGGCAGGTACTGCCAAAAAAGCACTTGCCGTATCATGAGATGCAGGTGTTATGACATTGCAATCATATCCGACCGCTTTTTTGATTTCGTCTGTAAATCTGCCGAGGACGGTACCTGCAGGTACGATTTCACAAAATATTTCACGCGGAAGTCCGCATCGATCTATGATTTCGTCATCCCATGTTTTATCGACGGCATTGAGCATCCCGCTTGTCGATGCTATCGTATATTCGTTTTTCATAACCCCGCATAAAAGATAGTGCAGATAATCGGGAATAAACAACATGTGAGCGGCGTTATTCAATATTTGCGGAGTATGTGTTTTTACTGCCATGAGTTGATAAATCGTATTGAAAAACATTTTCTGTATACCTGCACGTGCATATAATTCAGACTCGGATATGACTTTACAAAGTTCGACATCCATCCCGTCCGTTCTGTTGTCACGATAAGCAACTGCGGGGCCTGTCATTTTTCCGTTTTTGTCAAGTAATACGAAGTCAACCCCCCATGTGTCGATCCCGACACTTTCGGGGATTTTTCCGGTTTCGGCACATTTTTTCAGTCCGGTAATGACTTCATTGAATAAGAGTTCAACATCCCAACATTGTTGCCCGTCGATTTGTATCATTCCGTTGGAAAATCGGTGTATCTCTTCGGTATGTATCTTACCGTCCCGAAGCCAACCTAATATATGTCGCCCCCCGGAAGCTCCTATGTCAACAGCAAGATGAAGCTCTTTATCCATTTTCGCAATCCTTTCTCCCTTGGAGTTGCTTTTTAACAGTAACCTTGTGACTGTTAAAAATGAACTTAAGTATAATATAAATGAACCGGTTAATCAACATGAAGTTGCTTGACAGTAATCGTGTGCCGGGAGTATACTGATGCAGGAATTATGTATGAATAAGACGGGGTTTTATGATATGAAGGGAGAGCGATCTGTGAACATAAAAAGAATTTTTATTGTGTTGATTGTGATCATGTTCATCTTTACTCTTGTCGCATGTGCGGGACAGGGTACGGGAGGCGGTGCGGCGACGGGGGATTCGGGGTCATCGGGAGCGGGGAGTGTGCCGGTAAGCAGTTTGTCGGGTACGGCGATCGAGGTGTTGACCAAGCTTGATGATGATCTTAAACAAAAAGGTATCGAAATGCCTATGACTCTTCCGCCGACGGAGGTAAGCTCCGACATGTCGCAAAATGATATTGGTTTGTCATCCGGTGATTTTAGCCGCCTTGTAAGTTCGGCTGCATCAAGCCTTGCGGCAATCGGTACATTTGCACATCAAATAGCTGTTATTCAGGCAAATGATGCTGCGGCGGCGACGGAAATTAAAAACTTGATTTCAGGTTCAGGCGGTTATGATGCACAAAAATGGATTTGTGTATGGCCGGATAAAGTGATCGTTGTCGAATCCGGTGCTTATGTCCTCCTTGCAGCCGCAAACACAGATGTGGTTGATGCCGCTGTTGAAGCGTTCAGGACCGAAGCGGGAACCATCGGAACTGTCATAACATTCTTTGAACACGACGGCGGCTTCGAAGCTCCCGCAGGCGGCGAACCCATAACACCGGGATAACACATTTTGTTTTAAAGGATAAATTATGGTTTTTTCCGGAATATCTTTTTTGTTTTATTTTTTGCCTGTTACTTTAATATTGTATTTTCTTACACCGATGCCGAAAAGTTCGCCGCGATTACGTAATATTACACTTCTCGCGGCGAGTCTTGTTTTTTATGCATGGGGTGAACCGCGGTATGTGTTTCTTATGATCGTACAATGTATATTTGCTTGGGTTTTCATTTTGCTGATAGAAAAATATCGCGATAAAAAAGTGTCGAAAGTTTATATGCTGATATCCGTTGCCGTAAGTTTATCGGGATTGATTTATTTTAAGTATACAAACTTTTTTATAACAAATATAAACAATGCAGTCGGTTCAAATATTCCGCTGATAAATATGTTGATGCCGATAGGTATCAGTTTCTACACATTTCAACTGCTCAGTTACACCGTTGACTTATACAAAGGTCAAATCGAGATACAGCGTAATGTATTGGATTTTTCAACATATGTTGCATCGTTTCCGCAGCTTATCGCAGGTCCGATAGTAAGATATACCGATGTGGCAAAAGCTCTTGCAAGCCGTGAACATAATTTTTCGCAGTTTGCACTCGGATCGAGACGTTTTGTATTCGGTCTGGGAAAAAAGATGTTGCTTGCAAATCTTTTCGGAGAGTTGGTTGAAATCAGCAAAACAAGCGGAGATCAAAGCGTTCTGTTTACTTGGCTATATTTGATCGCATATACTATGCAGATATATTTTGACTTTTCCGGTTACAGCGATATGGCAATAGGTTTGGGGCAAATTTTCGGGTTCAAATTCCCCGAAAACTTCAATTATCCCTACATTGCAGACAGTATAACAAACTTTTGGCGACGCTGGCATATGACATTATCGGGTTGGTTCAGAGATTATATTTACATCCCGTTGGGCGGAAACCGTGTAAAACCTCTGCGTCATGTATTTAATATACTGATTGTTTGGATGCTGACGGGTTTTTGGCACGGAGCGGATTGGAATTTTATATTATGGGGCGGTTATTTCGGTGTTGTATTACTTATCGAAAAATTCTTCCTCGGAAAAATCCTGGAAAAATCACCGAAAATATTGCGACATATTTATGTAATGCTGATCGTCTTCATAAGCTGGGCATTTTTTGATGCGGTCGGAGGATTCGGTACGGCATTTGTCACGATCGGGAATATGTTCGGGGCAGGCGGTTCTCTCGCATCGACCGAAGCTCTTTATTATTTAAGAAGTTATGCGATCCCGATCATTATTGCCGTGATCGGTGTTACTCCTTTGTGTAAAATTCTTTCAGAGAAAATCGATAAAAAACAGACTTTGGTCATGATACTCGAACCGGCAGTGATTTTATTGATATTAACAGCATCAACGGCGGCAATGGTCGACGGTTCATTCAACCCGTTTATATATTTCAGGTTCTGATATCGGACA
>Ga0123356_10005165_pt1 | contig 13367 bp, 10 predicted proteins | sample TergutEmb28metaG_2_FD_92546 | JGI IMG/M metagenome (GOLD analysis project Ga0123356, IMG submission 92546) | Embiratermes neotenicus P3 segment gut microbial communities from Petit-Saut dam, French Guiana - Emb289 P3 | ecosystem: Host-associated > Arthropoda: Insects > Digestive system > Gut ... | reverse complement strand
TGCATCTGATATAACAATTCAACCGGACGATACTGATTTACCTGATAGCACTGATTTGCCCGATGAAACCGATTTACCCGATGAGCCTCAAACACCGCCTGTCTTTTTCTTCAAAATCGGCGATGCCGTTGTTGAGCTAAATGAGAATATTACTTATGTTATTAATGCGGTTGGAGAGCCCATTGTCCCCCCTCTTGAGTTGCCCAGTTGCGCTTTTGACGGAATGGATATTGTTTTCAGATATCCCGGTGTAGATTTATACACATATCCGGTCGGGGATGATGATTTTGTTTATAATATCGCATTCTTTGATGATACAGTCCGCACCGCCGAGGGCGGAATCCGTTTAGGTTCAAGTCTTCAAGATGTTTTGGACGTGTACGGTGATGATTATGAGCTTGACTCCGGTATGTATACCTTCACACGGGGCTTAACAGTGCTGGAGTTTTTGGTCAGTGATGATACAGTTATCGGAATCACATACAGATTTTTAGTTGAGATTTAGAAGAGAAAAGAGCAGGAATAAATGAGCCAGGACAGGTCGCTTACCCCCGAGCAGCATGCCGCTCTGCAGAAGGTAATAAAAGAAAAAAGAGAAAAGCTTAATGCGCAACGGTCTGTACAGCAGCAGTCGGTACAGCAGCGAACCGCAAAGCAACAGCGACCCGTACAACAGCAGCAACCCGTGCAAACTGCACATAACCGGCAATACGCGCAGTCTGCTTACCGGCAGCAATCCGAGCAATCGGCAGTTCCGCAGTGGTCAACACTACAACAACGGCCCGCGCATCATCAACCCGCACAGCAACTGAGAACCGCAAAACAGCAGCAGCCTGTCGATTTGATAGAGCGGCAAAGAGCAATTCAACGGGCGGCGCAGCAAAGGTCGGCGCGAAGACCGGCACAGAACAGATATCCGGAAGCATACGGACATCCGGGTACTCAAAAAAAGAAAAAACGCTCCGCAAAAAGCGCAGTGCTTACGATATTGCTTATAATTATCCTCTCGGGAGCGGGTTTTGGCGGATGGTACTACTGGTGGACCGAACATGCCACATTTGACTACAGGCTACAACCTGTAGTGGTTCTTGATGGACAAACAGTTAATCCCGCTGAATTTCTGTCTCCCGGCGGAGATATGCAAAATATATCGGCAGTTTTCAGAAGTCCGGTATTCAGACCGGTAGACGGCAGGCAGGATGTTCAATTAACCCTGACCCGAGGCTGGAGAACCGTCGAAGCCACCGCTTTGCTTTACGTTTTGACAACAGTGCCGGAAATACATCATGAATTCAGGGAACCGGGACAAGCCTTTAGTCCTAATGATTTTATTATGAATGCGGATGTGACGGGAGGGTTTCCGTTTGCTGTTCAATTTGAGGAACAACCGTTAATGCCGCAGGATTACAGCGTCGGAGCTCATACTTTAAAGCTTTCATTAAACAACGCACCTTTTGAAGTCCTGCTTACTGTGACCGATACCATTGCACCGACCGCAACAGCAGTAAGTAAAACCATCCAAATCGGCGAGGACGTTATCCCCGAGGATTTTGTAGAGGATGTTTTTGACGAATCCGATATAGAGTCTATTAACTTCGTTGAGGAACCGGATGTTTTTGCGCACCGCGACCAGATTGTACTGGTTGAAGTAACGGATATTCACGGTAACAGCGAAATCTTCTCCGGCGGTCTTACGATTCTGCTTAATCAGGATGCCCCCGTTATAGAAGGCATCGATACAATAGTTATTATGGTCGGTGATTCTATCATGTATCTCAGGGATGTAACGGCATTTGACGACTTCGGCAGGGATATTTCGGACAGAATTGAGGTAGACAGCAGCGGTGTGGACCAATTGACTGTAGGCGAATACACTGTGATATATTCGGTAGAAGACTATACCGGCAATCGTACGGAAGTTGAAGAAAGTGTCCATGTCGTTGAAATCGATATGGAATTTGTCCACGAGAAAGTCGATGAAGCTCTTGCCGGAATAATAAGTGACAGCATGACACAGTTGGAAATGGTCAAGGCTATTCATACCTGGGTCAGAAGCAATATAAACTACTCCCAGACAAGGGGCGGACCGGCGACAGCTTATGAAGGCGCGTACATCGCCCTGAGCCAGCGCAGAGGAAACTGCTACATCTTCTATTCCATTTCCGAAGTAATGCTCACCCGTGCCGGTGTTCCCAATATGCGCATCGAGCGTATTGAAGGCACACCCACCAGACATCGCTGGAATCTTGTTAATCCCGATAACTTAGGCTGGCACCACTTTGACGCATATCCGACCCGTCTCGGTTTAAGCACGCAAATGGCATTTTTCACTTCCTCTCAAGCCGAGGAGTTCACACGCAGGCTCGCAAATCAGGAGGAACGTCCGATGCGTAATTATTACACATATAACCCGGAGCTGTACCCGGAGATAGTGCGATGAAGAAAAAACTTTTAGGAATAATCGGCGGCATGGGGACACAAGCAACAGCATGCTTTTACGAGAAGCTGCATAGTTTGCAAAATGTAAAAACCGAGCAGGAGTATTTGGATATATTGCTTTACAGCATACCTTCAACTCCCGACCGCACGGCATTTATTACGGGGCAAAGCCCGGATAGCCCTCTGGAGCATCTTATTAATGCCGCAAAAACACTGGAATCGGCGGGAGCATCATGTATTGCTATTCCTTGCATAACATCTCATTATTTCTATTCCGAGCTTGCGGATTCGGTAAAAATCCCTGTTTTGAATATGCTTGACGAGACTGCCGGCTTCACCGCGAAAAAGGGCTTAAAAAAAGTTTGTTTGCTTGCAACGGACGGCACAATAAAAGGCGGAGCATTTAACCCCGCCTTTAAAAGGTTTGATATAAACGTAGATGTCCCGCCAAAGGAAGTCCAATCGGAGCTAATGGCTTTAATTTATAACATAAAGCGCGGCTCTGCTGTTTTATCGGATGTTTATGACACCTTGGACAAAATAGTCAATGAAGCTCTAAAAACCGGAGCCGAAGCGGTTGTGCTGGGTTGCACCGAGCTGTGTATTACCGCGGACTCCCCGCCACACACAATAAACACGCTGGACGTCCTCGCAAAAGCATCACTTGCTTTATAACATCAACGCTCCGGGAGGCTTGCTGCTGCTACGGATTGTCCCATGCGGCGCGTTTTTTCATCCGGAAGCAAAATCTCAACGGACAGCTCCGGATACTCCTCACGTAGCACCTTGTTTGCGGTATCCAATATAATATCCCCGCCTTTTCCGCTGACGACCCGTCCCAACAAAAGGAAACAATCCGCCTTGTATATTTCATAATAATACGGTGCGACATGTCCGAGATAGCAGCCAATTGACCTGAATATCGCCGCCGCTCCTTCATGACCCTCATCAAGCAGCTCCTGCACAGCCTTTAGCTTCTGTGCGGGGGTTTCGTATTTCTCAAGGGAAATACCGGCGGCAGGCGCGAGCTTTATAACCGCCTCCTGACAGAAATACTGTACACCGACGCCAATATCACGCGACCATACATCCATTGCCGCCGTCGGTGAAGCGTCTACGGGAGCAAAAGCCAGTTCGCTTATCCAATTTGACAAATGACCTGATTTATCCACAAATCCGCCTATAAAGCTTGTACCTAATGCAAGCCCCAGAATATTTGTCTTTTCCAGGCTTATCGCTCCCGCTAAAGCTGCGACATCGCCGTCGTTTACAACCTCAAACGGAATATCCTTTCCTATTTTCTCAACTGCCTGAGCATAAATATCCCTGACTCGCGAGTTAAACAACTCTTTCGGAACCAAACCGTATAATTGAGCGAACAGTACACGGTTGTTTCCGATAAGACCGGCGGATGAAACACCTATGGCATCCACACGCGGCAGACGCTCCGCCGCTTCTTTCATTGCGGAAACAACATTTTCAAAATGATAATCTGGGTCGCTGTTTATTTTCGGGTTCCACACCGTTTCATGACTGTACACTGCCTCGCCGTCAATAACCGACGCGACTTTATAATCACTTCCGCCGAAATCAACACCGATGCGGCAGCCATCAAAGTATCCGCCGATGGATTTTTTTATCTCATAAGGCTCGGGCAGCTTTTCGCATTTAATTACTTCGAACTCACTCTGATAGATGCCGCCGAAAAACTCCGCGTCAAACGCGCGCGTGCCGCCGGGGGCATAAGCAAGCTTCAGCTTTTGATAAAGCTTTTCATCGCCTTTTACATAAATACGAAACCCGCCCTTTTGCCAAAGCTGAAACTTCACCAGGCGGTCAAGATAATACAAATCCGCATCAGCGTGAGCCTCGTCACCGTGGACAAAAGTCGATTTTACATATATCTGCTTATCATTACGCTCAATAGCGATTGAAAACGGTAAAGACGCGGTTTTTAAAAATGCTTCATTAAATTTATGGAGCGGTATAAACCCGGGGTCAAGCTCCGGTTTGTTTTTCATGTCGATTTGAATACTACAGTGTTGCATGGGAAAACCTCCTTAGATAAAGCACGAAACAATTAACAGCATATACAGGGTTTACCTACCCTTTTATAGCCCCGCCAGTTACACTTGCGATGATTTTATTGCTGAGCAGTATAAACAGGATAAAGGTCGGCGCAAATACGATAACCGCACTGGCAAACATTGCTCCCCAATGTCCGGAATACCTCATGCCCTGCACCATATTAAACAGTCCCACGGCAATCGGGCGGATTGCCGCATCATTGGCAAAAATCATTGAGATAAAGAATTCATTCCAGATTGTAATAAAGTTAAAAATCGTAACCGTTATAATCCCCGGCTGCGCCAACGGGAACATTATGCTCCAAAAAGTCTTAACGGGGCTGCATCCGTCAACCGCAGCGGCTTCTTCAAGACCTGATGGCAGGTTCCTGAAAAACGGCAGCAGGAAAAAGATACTAAACGGTATATTTACGCCAATGTATAAAAATACCAGCGTCACCCGTGAGCCTGTTAAGCTCAGTACGGTAGCCAGACTAAACAAGGGCATGATTATCATGACAGCCGGAATGCCCATCGCGATGGCTGTCATATTTTGGAAAAGCGCGTTAAATCTGAACCTGAAGCGGCTGAGCGCATAAGAAGCCGGGGCAGCGATGAGGATTATCACTGTTAATGAAACTGTGCAGTATATCAATGAGTTAATGAAAAAACCGCTCAGGTTTTGCGAGCCCCATGCCAAGGCATAATTATCAAATCTTAAATCAAAGCTTATAAGGCGTTCGAAAAACACTCTTAAAACATTTCCTCCAAAGATATCCCTGGGGGCTACCAGTGATGCCGCCAATGTCCATCCAATCAGTAGGAATGTAAAGAATACCCAAATTATACAAAGAATATATCCGGGGGTTAATCTGAGTTCCTTTTTCAGTTTAAAGGACTCGCGATGCTTTGCCGGTCTTGCCATTTTCCTCACCCCCTTTACATTTCTATGTCGTCGCGGCGTGTAATCAGCGACGATACAAGTGCTATTATAACTACCATCAATGCCATCAGAATACCGACAGCTGCGCCTGCGCCCGAATCACGCTCGATAAGCGCTGATGCGCGTCCGCCAAAGACTATCTCGCGCATATAGTTGGGTGGCATTGTAAATGGCAGTGTGAGATTATTTGGTGAGAACATAAATGCCCAAGCAAAAACGCCTGTTCCTAGACCTACTGTCCAAATAACTATATTACTCCGTAAAACACCTCTGATTAAAGGCAGCGTTATATAGAAAAACTTCTGGAAAATATTAGCGCCTTCAATGCTTGCCGCTTCATAATATTCCTCGCTTATTTTCTCTATCCCGCTGATAAAAGTCAGCATTATATAGCCTACCATTCCAAAGCAATAGGCTATGAGCAGGCTCCATATTCCCATTTCCGGACCTGTCCACATCACGGGTGTATCGACACCAACAGCAGCAGCCATTCTGTCAAATAAGCCGTCTCCGTCTCTGTAAACGTAGTTTATCCACATTGTTCCCAACGCTATTGCACTAATGACATTGGGCAGATAAATCACCGCGCGCCAAAATCTTTTCAGCCTGACACCGCTTGTGAGTATTACCGCATATATCATTGCAAAAATCATAACGGCAAGCCCGCCGACAAACCAGAGCGTAAGATAGTTGGTAACGGAGCGATTGAATAATTGCACAGAGAATAAGCCTGTGTAATTGCCTAAGCCTATAAATCTCCACTCGGAGACAGGCGTTTCTATCGCCTCAACCGCAAACAGGCTCATTGCAAGAGTTCTGAGAACCGGATACAAGAAAACCAATACGTAGAAAAGCAATGCCGGTGCCAGAAAAAGAATAATCATTTTGTTGTTTCTTCTGCCGACCAAAATCAATCCCCCCTGTCATTAATGTGAGAAGCCGCGGCGGCGGAACGCCGCCACGACTTCGTCGTAACTTTTGGTTACATATTATTTGCCTTTGAGTATACTACAGTTTTAACCTGTTAGTCAATCAATCAGCCGACATCCGCCAATAAATCAGCATACTGCTGCGCATTGATTGAGCCTGCAACCAATCTTTGGAATCCATCGATAATAACTGCTGTGATATCAGGATCGTCTTCCGCTCCTGCTGCCCATGGGAAGGGTTGTGATGTAGCGTCAAAGATTGCTTTTGCATCCGCCAGTTGCGGCGGCCAGATTGCATCGTTTGCCATCGGAACACCCATTGTATCGGTTGCGAGCACCTGATCCCAATGTCCGAGAGTCATCCAGCGAAGGAATGCAAACGCCGCGTTTGGATATGCTGTATTTTTGTTGATACCCAAGCATTGCGCGCCGATGTTATGTGCTTCCGGTCCGGCTCCGCCTGCATCAATTGACGGCCATGCGAATGAACCCCAGTTGAGTTCGTCATTAAGTTCTTTAAGCTCGTTCGGGAGCCATGTGCCGCATAAAATCATTGCAACGGTTTCCATCGCGAACTCGCCTGCTTGACCTTCGGGGAATACGTTTGTGGCTGCTCTCGGTGAAATAAAGCCTTTGTCAACTAAATCTTCAAAAATCTCAGCGACTCTGAGAATGCTCGGGTCAGAGAGGTCTTTTGTCGCAAAAATTTCCAAGGTTCTGTCAACACCCGCTACACGGGTCAGTGTGTATCCGAAGTTTGCCGGGATATATGCATTGTCGACTGTCAGCGGTGTGATGCCTGCGTCTACCAGCTTTTGGCATACATCAAGGAACTCTTCCCAATTTGTCGGTGTGGATGAGATGCCTGCTTCCGCAAACAAATCTTTGTTATACATAGTGGTGAAAATGAACGGCTGATAAGGAATTACCGTATAAGCGTTGCCGCCTTTATCAAATGCCATGTTCATCAATGTATTATTGACAAGATCTCTGTAATTCTGACCATGTGTGTCACTCCATTCCGAGTTTACAAATTCGGTCAAATCAAGAAGATGGTCACCCCATTGGGCTGTGACGCGGTCAATATCTTCGTCAAAAATGTCAATGGTTTCACCCGCTGTCAGAGCCGGACCTACACCTTCACGTTGTCCCTGACGGCCGTTAAAGTTGATTGTAACCTGTACGCCTGTCGACTCTGTGAACATGTCTGCCGCTGCTTGAATTGCTATTGCCTGAGGTTCGGTTTCGCTCCACATTGACCAGTAAATAAGTGATGCGCCTGCTTCAATGCCGTCTGCTTGTACGTCTTGTTCAACTACCGGGGGTGGCGGCGGGGGTTCCGGCGCTGCTTCCTGTGCAGGTTCCGCGGGTGCCGGTGCGGGTGCAGGTGTGTCATTTCCGCCGCATGCCGCTATCCCGAATACCATTGCGAACATCAGCAAAACTGCCAGAATACTTGTTAATTTTTTCATTTTTTTCCTCCTGTTTTTTTATGTTTGTTTATTTATAACACGCTCTTCCCGAGCCGGTTTGCATTTACTCCAAAAGCCAATCAAGCGGAGCGTGTCATATTTTTTTCAATCAGACTGTCTGTATTTGTTTAATGATTTCATCTTTTCCTAACACAAAGCCGCCTATAACACCGCCGGTTTCTTTTAAGGTGCTTCCCGAAACCTCGGGGCGGGTCAGAAATGTTTGAGGCATTCCTTCTTCTATCCCTTCAAAAACAGCCTTGCCGAGTAAAAGATAATCTCCTCCCAAAATGACGGTTGGAATATCCAGCATTATTGAAGCGTTGTAGATTGCTTTGCCCAGTTCCCGGGCTACATAGCGTATACCTTGGTTTATTATTGAGTCTCCGGCGGTTGCCATTTCCACCACTGTTGAAAAATCAAGATTCTTTTTTCGTCCCGCCTGATATAAAAGCTCCTGAATATGCTGCAGCAGACCTTCCATTGCCACCACATCCTCAACACGTCTTCCATAACCTGTAATAAACGAACCCAACTCACCGGCGGCACGGCTGCGTCCCTTATAGAGCTTCCTGTCAACAATAACTCCGGCACCCAGACCGATTCCGCATTTTACGTAAATAATATCTTCATTTTGTTTTTCTTCACCCAGATGAACTTCTCCAAGTGCCGAAAGACCTACGTCATTTTCCAGAATAACGGGAATTCCGAAACGCTTTTCCAAATGTGATTTTAAGTCAATTTCAGTCCAGTTATGATGACGCTCATCGACATAATGCGGCTGATTATCATTTCCTATTACGCCCGGGTGTGAGATAACAATTATCTCCATCTTTTCCCGAGGAATAGACTTTTCTGCCAGTATTTCCTCAAAAGCCTCTACAACAGATTGCCTTTTTTTCTTTGCCGAAACATCCCTGCCGATTTTTATTTTGCGCATTCCTTTTATTTTGAAGTTTAAATCACCTATCGCACACACAGGCTCCTTAAGTGACAAATCCAATGAACCTATATAGCTGTGGGAGCTGTTGAAATACAATAGAATAGGGCGCCTTCCTCCGTTAGTACTCGCTTTGCCTATATATTTTTCCTTGACTATCCCGCGGTCTATCAGCTCAGCGACATTTTTTGAAACAGCGGGCTTGGACAGACCAAGTGCTTTTGCCAAATCCGCCCGCGAAATGCCGTTTTCCCTATGAATTACGTCAATAAGAGCCTTTTTATTAATTTCGCGGCTTGTCGAGCGGTTTGCGGCTACGGGTAAAGGGTTTGACATCAGTGTAGCTTTTCCCGGTTCTTTTACTTCAGAGCCCACTGAAATCACCCCTTATCATTAGTAATCATTGTTTACTTACCGATATTGTAACATCATCACCCCCTATTTTGTCAAGAACTTTTTGCAACATTTTTGTATATTATTACCAAATAATTTGAGTTAAGCTGTTTTGGGTTGGTAATTATAAGATACAAACCCTTGAGTCACTTATTCTTCACCAATCCGGTCAATATTTTATCAATGAAAACAGGTATCTGTCAATCGGCAAATACTGCATATTCCATTGCCGTTTCAAGGGTTTTACGGCATGTGGAATTTATGCAGTATTAATTGCTAATAACGCATTTAATTGTGGGGTTAATAAGTACACGGTGCTACAGGATGCTTAAATCCGAGTTGAAATTCAATTGTTTCGGAAGCTTTAGGCTTTTATTACCTGTGCGCTTTATGATTTCTTTCCAAAGCTCATTGATGCTTTGTTCACTCTCCCTGAAGTCCGCCATAATAAATCCCGGGCGCCCCAGTATATCAAGAGCTTCTTCGCAGCGGTCTGAATAAACCAGCGCGTAAGCATACCAAAACTCCACCCGCTCATCTGCTTTGACATCCTCGGGTAATGAATCATAAAGAGCCAATGCAAGCCTGCTTGCTTTTAATGAAACCAAAAGCCTCATTGTTTCTTTTGCAACCGATAAATCCCCGCCGAACATCCGGCAGGCTTTTTCAGCACAAGCTGCCGCTTCATCGGCTTCACCATGAAAATAAAGTGCTTCAGCCAGAGCGTACAGAACCATTCCGTTGCAGCAAAGACCGGCAGCATGACGCAAAGCTTCTACAGCTCCGAAATACGCGTTCTTTTCCACCTGCGGCGAAAACCGGTTGCATTCGTCCAATTTAACCAATCCCAAATGGTACCATGTCAGCCAGTTATCACAATCCTGACCGTTTGCCGCTGTTTCAAGCAATGCATGCCAGTCTTTACCCGACACAAACGATTCGGGTATATATTCTTTGTTATGCTCCGGCATATAACCATATGTTAATAGGTGAACAAAATCGGCTTGAGCGGATTCAGGCTCACCGAAATCCAACCCTTCATTCAGGCTTCCTTGTCCTATATGCTCTCGTAACAGATTCTCAAGCGCGGCATCACCACTACCGTATTTTATTGCTTTTACGTAATTTCTGCCCATGCTGTCGGTTGTATCTGCCAACCAGTCCTCCAGCAATTGCACCGATTTTGCTTTTTCCAATGCCTTTTCAACTGCTGACTTAAATATCGGGTAATCGGCACTTTGTTTTTCCGCATCAATTGATATAAAGCCGTATATTTCGGCAAACTCTATAGCTCCGAGCGGCTGCATAGGGACGCATCCATACTGCGTGCGACCTAGTCCGGCTTGGATTTCAACATACGGACCGGCATCTTCGGTCAGAAAGCTCTGCCATGTTTCACTGCCGGGATGCTGTCCCCAGACAAAAAGCTTTCGTCCCTTCAGCTTTGATGTCGAGGCTTGTATTAAGCCGGTTCCGTCATTATAGATATACCCTTCGTATTTCCGTCTGTCATCGGGAATATAATAGAAGTAATCCTTCTGATTTATAGTATTCATCGGGTAAGAGATATCTATGCTGTTTTCGGTCGGAAACGGCTCGCGTCCGATAAATCCGTTATTTACCACATATGCGTCCGCCGCATCTACCGCCAATCGAGCACCCTCACGTTCAGGCACGGCGGTATTGCTCCACCAGTACATCGGAACGGTTTCTTTGTTGGGATTAAAAATCCTTGTACGCGCATACAGAAAACGTGAGCCTTCGGGCAAGGAAAAGTCCATCTGATAGGTCACATTACGAATGCGCTCCCACTGATACATTCGCAGCACCGGCTCTCCGCCCACCTCATACGCCGCGGTAAACATAGAGTCACATGTAAACGGATGATGACCCGCCATGCCGCAGTTCCATTCAATGCCGCCGGAAAACCATGCATTTCTAAGCCCCAGATTTGACGGTCTTAATACATCATTTGTATAAAGAAGGTCACGCTGAGTTTCTTTATCCCAAAGCTGCCACAACCGCCCTCCGTAACCGGGCAAAAAAACAGCTTTTAAAAAGTTGTTTTCCAGAACAGCAGTATCAACCTCTATGTTTTCAAGCTTGCGGCTGTAGCGGTCTTGTTGGGTATACGGGTATATACTCCAAACAGCTCCATATCCCGGACGAAGTGAATCATCCTCGGGCAAATTGCTTTTTAAGTCATTTTGTACTACAAACAGTTTTGAAAGCGATGGCAGCGGACTGTCTCCGTTTATAGGCGAACCGCGAAGCTTCTGTTTTGTCATAGTCAGTTTGGACATTAAATACTCCTGAATCATATTACAGCTTCGAGCGCAAGCGCTCATTAAACCTGTGATTTTCATTCAATATATCATACACAAAAAATTTTTTCAAAAAAACTCTTGACAAGCGCTCTGTAGTGTGCTAGTGTTGTGGTACACCAGTTTCGTAGCGGTCAAATAACCGCGAAATGAGTGTAACAAATACTTAAGGAGGTGGCACGATGCAAATGTACGAAGAATGGGGTCAAACATTTGACGACAGGATGCCCATTTATCGCCAAATAATCCTCCGGTTCAACCGGGCGTTTGTCCGAGGAGACATACAACCGGGCGACCGTATCCCATCGATACGAGAGCTGTCCGCGTCGCTCAGGGTAAACACAAATACTATACAGCGTGTTTATCAGGAAATGGAGCGGGACGGAATCATCAGCAGTAAACGGGGTACAGGATATTATTTTACGGAGGACGAAAAAATGACAGAGAAAATGCGTAAGGATTTAACCTCAGAGTCGGTTCAGCGTTTTGTTGAGGAAATGGGCGCTCTGGGTTTAAAGAAAAAGGAAATCCTGAATGAACTGAAAACATACCTGGAAGGAGATGATAAATGTGAATCCGATTCTTAAAAGCGACGGCATAGAAAAGAAGTTTCTCGGCTGTTTTGCTCTGCAAGGCGTAGATATGTCAATCGAACCGGGTCAGATTGTCGGATTACTCGGACCGAATGCTTCGGGCAAAACCACATTGCTCAAGATAATAGCAGGCTTACTTCAACCGACAGCTGGCTCCGTGCGATATTTCAATAACGCGCAGCCGGGTCCCGAAGCGAGAGAGTCAATTGCCTTTTGTCCCGATACATTGAGATTCCCGAAGTGGATGAAGGTACGAGATGCTTTTACATTCTATAAAGATATGTATCCGGATTATTCGCAAGCGCGTGCCGATGAGCTGATACGTTTACTGGAGCTGGAAAGCGTCGAAAACACATCTGTTCGCAGCTTATCAAAAGGCATGCATGAGCGTCTGGCTCTGGCTTTGACATTCTCACGCGAAACGAGTTTATATCTGCTCGATGAACCACTTGACGGAATCGACCCCGTAGGCAAGACAAAAGTCATCGACGCAATTATATCAATGCAGCCGGAAGGAGCATCAATGCTCATATCCACACATCTGGTTAAGGACATAGAGCGTATATTAACAGATGTTTATTTCCTATCAAAAGGAAAAATCGTCTTCACGGGCGAATGCGACACAATACGTGAAGAGCGCAATCAAACCGTAGAACAAGCATATTTGGAGGTGTTTATCAATGAAGGCTCAGTTTAAGTACGCGTTTCGCGCAGGGGCATCACCCAGATTATATGCGTTTGCAGTAATTCTTGTTATGAATCTCGCCTTTATAATTCCGGGAATGCTCGGACTTCTGCCGCTTGCCGCAATGATAACCGCTGTTTCATTATGCGGTACCGCTATAAGTGTAATGCTTGTGTTTAATATCATAGGCGATATCTCTATCATCCGAAGCATGTTCCATTCTCAAGGCGCAGTCTTATATGCGCTTACCCCCGCACCGCGCCGCAGCAGGCTTATAGCAAGTATAACAGCGATGACTGTAATGGATTTTGTTACGATGTTTGTATCAATAGCCGGCGTATCCATTTTAGGTCTTAATCTTGGCAGCGCATATTCCGGAATGACTATAATGGGGATGCTCAGCTACGCCGGTACAGCAACGTATTCATTAATATATCTTGCACATATTCTGGCACTTTATCTGTTAATCATTATGCTCATTATTTTCTGCAGAGCTCTGAGAAAATCAATCTTTTATAACAAACGCGCCGGTGGATTTCTGGCTTTCTTGTCAGCAGTCGGAATTCTTTATATTTTCTCTGTA
>Ga0123356_10005163_pt1 | contig 13370 bp, 9 predicted proteins | sample TergutEmb28metaG_2_FD_92546 | JGI IMG/M metagenome (GOLD analysis project Ga0123356, IMG submission 92546) | Embiratermes neotenicus P3 segment gut microbial communities from Petit-Saut dam, French Guiana - Emb289 P3 | ecosystem: Host-associated > Arthropoda: Insects > Digestive system > Gut ... | reverse complement strand
TAAGGATAGAAGTAAGGGGCTACACCTCAAGCGGTAAAAACTTTGGTAGCGGAACTTCAGACGCGCACGCATTCTTCCGCACCGCACCGTTTGCGTTTTCAAATCCGATTTTCTTTAATTAGGGGGCAGGTTGCAGGGTTGGAATTATTTTCAGCGCACAGCGCACAATGAAGGATTCTAAATCTCATTATAAATAAATCCACAATTCTGCATTCTGAATTCTGAATTAAAAATTATTCCCATTCAATTGTGGCGGGGGGCTTATTGGTAATATCATAAACTACCCTGCCCACTTCTTTAACTTCTGTGGTTATTCTTGCGGAAATTTTGGCAAGGACTTCTAAATCAATGCGTGCAAATTCTGCTGTCATTGCGTTTACGCTGTTAACCGCACGAAGGGCAAGTGTATAGTTATAAGTTCTTTCCTTGTTAACCATGCCCACGGTTTTTGCGCCTGTGAGAACGGCGAAGTATTGCCAAATTTCTCTTTCAAGCCCTGCTTTTTTAATTTCGTCACGAAGGATAAAATCCGCCTCTCTTAATAGGTTCAGCTTATCTTTGGTTAAATCACCGATAACACGGATTCCAAGCCCGGGGCCGGGGAACGGTTGGCGCATAACCACGCTTTCAGGCAAACCTAATTCTAAGCCCACCAAACGAACTTCGTCTTTATATAAATACTTAAGCGGTTCAATAAGCATATCACGGTTAAAGCCCTCAGGAAGCGCGCCCACATTGTGGTGTGCTTTCACATGCTTTGCCCCGCCTTCGCCACTTTCAAGAATATCGGGATAAATTGTGCCTTGCACTAAAAATTCAAACTTGCCGAGTTTTTTGCCTTCGTCATTAAAAACATTTATAAATTCCGCACCGATAATTTTTCTTTTGGCTTCGGGATCGGAAATTCCGCTTAGCTTTGATAAAAAGCGTTCTTCCGCGTTTGCAAGAAACAGGTTCATTTTTAAGCCGTTCTTAAAAACTTCCATAACTTCTTCACATTCATTCTTGCGCATTAAGCCGTGATCCACAAGCATAGAGGTGAGATTGCTTCCGATAGCTTTATGCACAAGGGTTGCGGCAACCGCGCTATCCACCCCGCCACTCATAAAGCAAAGCACCTTTTTATCCCCTGCTTTTGCGCGGATTTCTTCAATTTGTTTTGCAATAAATTCTTTTGCGTTTAATTTTTCAAAATCTCTCATGGTATTCTTTTTGTGGTTTGAGGTGAGAATGAGGAAAAACAAAAAATCGCATTTTTTTGTTTTCCTCTATGCTTTGGTGGAATAGTTAGGTGATTCTTTGGTTATGGTGATATCGTGAGGGTGGGATTCTTTTAAGGACGCACTTGTGATTTTTATAAATTCCGCACTTGTTCTTAATTGTTCCACAGATTTCATGCCTGTGTAACCCATGCCCGAACGCAAACCGCCCACAAGCTGAGATATGGTATCGGAAAGTGCGCCTGTGTACGGCACGCGCCCCTCAACCCCTTCGGGAACAAGTTTTTTATTATCCTCTTGGAAATAGCGATCCTTTCCGCCTGCTTCCATGGCGGCGATTGAACCCATTCCGCGGTAAGCCTTGAAACTTCTGCCTTGAAACATTTCAATTTCCCCGGGGGATTCCTTTGTGCCTGCAAGCAAACTGCCAAGCATGATTGCGCTTGCGCCTGCGCCGATACCCTTGGTAACATCGCCACTGTACTTAACACCGCCGTCACCGATTATGCGCTTGCCGTATTTATCTGCCTCTTCCGCGCAATCCATAATTGCGGTAACTTGGGGAACGCCGATTCCTGCAATAACCCTTGTGGTGCAAATTGAACCCGGCCCCATGCCCACCTTAACCACATCTGCGCCCACTTCTATAAGCGCCCTTGTGGCGGCGGCGGTTGCCACATTACCTGCCACGAGGGGCATATTGGGGAATTTTTGCTTAATTAATTTAACGGTATTTATCACATTTTGGTGATATCCGTGGGCGGTGTCAATTGTGATAATATCCACCTTTGCGTCCACTAAAGCCTTAGCCCTGTCAAGCGCGTCTTTCCCTGCGCCAATTGCCGCGCCCACAAGAAGCCTTCCGCTTTTATCTTTGGCGGAATTGGGGAACTGCGTTGCTTTTTCTATATCCTTAATGGTTATCAATCCTTTTAGGTTATAATTTTTATCCACAAGAGGTAGCTTTTCAATCCTGTGCTTGCCAAGAAGTTCTTGCGCCTTAATTAAATTTGTGCCTACGGGTGCTGTGATAAGGTTTTCTTTTGTCATAACATCGCCGATTGGTTGTTCAAAATTCGTTTCAAATCTTAAATCCCTGTTCGTGAGGATTCCCACAAGTTTTGTGCCTTCGGTAATCGGAACACCGCTGATTTTATAACGCCTCATGAGTTCTAACGCGTCACTAACTTTGTGGCGGGGGCTTAAGAAAAACGGATCTGTGATAACGCCGTGTTCGCTTCTTTTAACCCTGTCTATATGCTGGGCTTGCTGTTCGGGGGACATATTTTTGTGAATAAAACCGATTCCGCCTTCGCGTGCCATGGCTATTGCCATTCCGCATTCGGTAACCGTGTCCATTGCGGCGGAAATAAGGGGGATATTTAGCTTTATATCGGGTGTAAGCCTTGCAGAAACATCCACATCGGCAGGCAGGATATCCGAATGCCTTGGAATCAAAAGAACATCGTCAAAAGTTAAGCCTTCCTTAGAAATTATCGCCATAAAATTTACCGCCTTATAAGTTTTTTATATTGTAATAAAAATAAGAGTTAAAAGTCAAACGCTTTGCCCTCATAATTTCTAAAATTTGGTAATTTCTTGCAAACAAATCATGATATTTATGATATAATCATAATGTGAAACTCAAAGAAACAATAATTTAGAGGTGAATTTAATGGATAACAGCTTGCAGAGTTTAATTCAATCAATGACGCTTAAAGAGAAAGCGTCCTTATGTTCGGGCAGGAATTTTTGGTTTTTCAGAGGGATAAAACGGCTTGGCTTAAAACCCTATATGGTGGCAGACGGGCCTCACGGATTAAGAAAGCAATCAAATGTGAATGACAATTTGGGAATGAACAAATCAAACCCCGCCACCTGCTTCCCCACAGCCTGCACGCTTGCATCAAGCTGGGATAAGGAAATTTTAAAAGGGGTTGGCGAACGGATTGCAAAGGAAGCCAAGCGCGAAAAAGTGGGCATTGTTTTAGGCCCAGGGGTGAACATTAAAAGAAGCCCTCTTTGCGGAAGAAATTTTGAATATTTTTCAGAAGATCCCTATTTAAGTTCGCACCTTGCCACGGCTTTCATAAAAGGCGTTCAAGAACAAGGGGTTGGCACTTCAATTAAGCATTTTGCGGTAAATAATCAGGAATCGGACAGGCTTCGTGTGGACGCAGTTGTGGACGAACGCGCTTTAAGAGAAATTTATTTGGCAAGTTTTGAAACGGCAATAAAAGAAGGAAAGCCTTACACGGTTATGGGGGCTTATAACAAAGTTAACGGCGAACACGCCTGCGAAAATAAAAAACTTTGCGAGGATATTTTGCGCGGCGAATGGGGTTATGACGGCTATGTTATGACTGATTGGGGCGGTGTTAACGATAAAATTAAGGGGCTTGAAGCAGGTATTGAACTTGAAATGCCGGGGGGAATCGGCGAATCTGTGATTGAAGTTATTGAGGCGGTAAAAAGTGGCAGGCTTAAGGAAGAAATTTTAGATCGTGCCGTTATCCGTATGCTAAAAATTCAAAAACTTGTTACGGAAAACGCGGTAGATAATTACGAATTTGATAAAGAAGAACACCGTGCATTCGCAATTAAATCCGCAAGCGAAAGTGCGGTTTTAATGAAGAATAACGGAACGCTTCCGCTTGATAAAACCAAAAAGATTATTGCTATCGGCGGATTGTTTAAGGATACAAGGTATCAGGGTAGCGGAAGTTCTCTAATCAATCCTTACCGCCTTATAAACGCCAAAGAAGCGTTTGAAGAAAGCGGAATAAGTTACGAATACGCAGAGGGCTTTTCCTCAATATCAGACGCGGTTAATGGCGAATTGATAGATAAATCCGTAGCTATAGCTACAGAAAACCCCAATGCAGAACTTGTGGTGTTTGCAGGCTTAACCAAATTTTACGAATCCGAAGGGTTTGACAGAACGCATATGCGCCTGCCCGAAAACCAAAATGCACTCATTGAAGAATTATCCAAACTTAACCGCCCTATCACCGTGGTTTTATACGGCGGTTCGCCTGTGGAAATGCCGTGGATTGATAAGGTAAGCGCGGTGCTAAACATGTATCTTCCGGGGGAAACGGCAGGCACGGCTACATATAATGTGCTGTTCGGCGAAGTGAACCCAAGCGGAAAACTTGCGGAAAGCTGGCCTATTAAACTTGAGGATACCCCTTGCTATAAATATTTCCCCGAAGGTTCTGTAACCGTTGAGTACAGAGAAAGTATTTTTGTGGGATATAGGTACTATGACGGCGCAAAAATCAAAACGCTTTTCCCTTTCGGGCATGGGCTTTCTTACACAACCTTTGAATATAGCGATTTAAAGGTGGATAAATCCGTTTACGAAAGCGGAAAAACCATTAAAGTATCCGCAAAAGTAACGAACACAGGTAGCGTAAAAGGCAAAGAAGCGGTTTTAATGTTCGTTAGGTGCAAATCTGATAAGGTTTGGCGCGCGGATAAAGAATTAAAAGGTTTTAGCAAGATTGAACTAAATCCAAGCGAAAGCGGGGTAGTTGAATTTGAGATAGACGAACGCGCGCTTTCTTTCTTTAATGTGGTAACCAATAAATATGAGGTTGAACCCTCAGATTACGAAATTATTATCGCAAAAGATTCTGAAAACGAAGTTTTAAAAACCAAAATTTCCGCAAAAGGCACGGATTTTACACCGCCTTATGATCTTTCAAAAGCAAGCGAATATATCAATTTTAACGGAACTGCAAGCGATAACGCTTTTGCTTACATTCTTGGCAGAGATTTGCCCGCTAAAACAAGGGATACTTCCTTAGTGGGCTGGGAAACTACGGCTTTTGAAGCAAGAAAGAGGCTTTTCGGCAGAATTTTTGCAAAGCTGATAATCAAAGGTGCAAGCGTGGTGCTAAAAGATGACGGTAGCGGTAGCTTTGAGGTTCAAAAGCAATCAATTTCGGCAATGCTTCTTGCAAACCCGATAAGAGGTTTTTATTCAGCGAGTGGCGGACACCTTTCAAGAAGTTCGGCGCAAGGGCTAATTGATATGCTTAACGGCAAAACCTTGAGAGGGCTATGTAAGCTGTTGCACTATTTCTTGAAGAATAAGAGGATTAGTAAGAGGCTTGCAAGGCTTGAGAAGTAATATGAAACGAGAAACGAGAAACATGAAGGATTCTAAATCTCATTATTGTACCTAAATAATATTCCACAATTCTGCATTCTGAATTCTGAATTCTGAATTAAAAAAAAATGAAAATAGTCGTTGCCACCAACAACAAAGGCAAATTAAAAGAAATCAAAGAAATCCTTGGCGAAAGCCATGAAATCCTATCTCTTGAGGATATAGGGTTCTTTGAGGATATTCCCGAAACGGAAGATTCGTTTTTAAAAAACGCAATGTTAAAAGCGAAAGCGGTTTCGGTTAAAACGGGGTTGCCTGCCCTTGCAGACGATTCGGGGCTTGTGGTAAATGCGCTTAACGGCGCACCGGGGATATATAGCGCAAGGTACGCAGGCGAACCAAGCAACAGCGAGAACAATAATAAAAAACTTTTAAACGCAATGGGAAATAAGAAAAACCGTGAGGCGCATTTCGTGGCAAGTTGCGTTTTGTGGTTTCCCTCAGGTACTTTTCTTCACGGCGAGGGCAAAGTTTTCGGTGAAATCTTGAAAGCCCCACAGGGTGAACAAGGATTCGGATATGATCCCCTGTTCTTCTATCCGCCACTTAACAAAAGTTTTGCTGAACTTTCAAGCGAAGAAAAAAACTCATTAAGCCACAGAGGCACAGCACTGAAAACACTTCAAGAAATACTGAACATATATCAAAAAAACCACAGAGGAAAGGCATAGAATAAAGCAATGGAAACACGAACCCCCCCCCGCCCCTTAAAATGGATAGGCAATAAAGTATTCGGCAAAGACGACAACCGCGAAGTCCCCAATTCGGAATTAGGACGATTTACCGTGGGGGTTTTCGGGCAGAACATGAGTGTGGGGCTTGTAATGAGTTTCATGTTTCTTTATTGCGTGTCTGTCCTTTACATTGATCCGTGGATTGTGGGCTTAGTGCTTGGAATGTTCAGAATTTTTGACGCGTTCACGGATTTCGTGGGTGGCGCGATTTTGGACAAACATGTTTTCAAAAACGGTGATAAATTCCGCCCGATATTAAAGCACATTGCGCTTCCCGTGGGTGCGCTTGCGCTTTTCATGTTTCTCGGAATCGGCTATCAGGGCGCAGGCAAAAATAATATGCCTGCCTTTATCATTTTAATGGTGGCTTACTTTATATATAGCGCGCTGTACACATTTCAAGATATTTCACAGTGGGCAATGTGCGCGGTGGCAAGCACAAAATCCGAAGAACGGGCGCGCCTTGCCCAATGGGGAAGAACGGGCGGTATGATCGGGCAACAGCCCAAAGAATTAGTGCCGATTTTTATGGGCGTTTTCGTGCTTCAGCACAGGCTGATATTCGGAATTGCGGGCATTGTTCTCGGGCTTGGCGGTATGCTTCTTTCAAGATATTGCGCCCACCCAAAGGAACGCGTGCGCGCTGTGCCACTTCGCGGAAATGTGTTTGAACCAATTAAGCTAATGCTTAAGAACAAAGTTGTGGTTCTTGTGGTTCTAAGCCAAATTGCAGGTGCGCTTACGCTTTCATTAAGCCAGCTTTTGTTCTTCCAATACCTTGTAAATTTTAATTTTTTCGGCAGGCAGATAGACGGAATCAATTCAAATGTAATCTTCGGCACAATGGTTTATTTGCCCTCAATGTTCGGAATCCTCTTTACCGCAAAGCTATCCAAAAAACTTGGGGGCATGAAAAATATTCTTGTTTTCCTTATTTTTATGGACATTGTGCCAAGGCTTGTTGCCTTTGCGTTCGTCAGAAATCTTGCTTCGTTTAACACTTGGTGGGGCGTGGTTGTGGTTAGCTTCTGCCTAATGGTGGGCGGTTGCTTGGGGCAAGTGAACGGTGTGGCGCAAACCACCCTTTGGGGGGATAGCCTTGATAGAATTGAACATAAGACTGGAAAGAGGAATGACGCAAGCGTGTTTGCCATGCAAAATTTTGTGGCAAAATTAGGGCTTGCGCTAAGCACTTTCTTTGCAGGGCTTACCCTTACGCTGTTAAAATTCAATAATGAGGAAGTAGACGGGGTTATAAGGGGGCTAATGGATAACGGCATGAGCCAAGTGGAAGCCACGCGATACGCGGTAGACGAACTTGGCATTTTATCTTCCACATTCAGAACTTATGCTTACCCTGTGTTTATCTTAGCACCTGTTCTTGGTTCTTTGTTCAAACTTGTTCCGCTTCTCTTTTTAAGATACAATTCCGCCGAACAAAAGCAAATTGAACTTCAGTTAAAAGCAAAGAAAGCAAGCCTCATTACCGAAATGGCAACAGACGCCGTTTTGACTTGCGCCAAAGAAACGGCTTGTAACCAAGAAAAAGTTTTAACCGAAACTATGAACGCGGGGGAAGATTTTAACGGCGCAATTAGTTACCTGAAAGATTCAGGGCTTATAGGCGAAAATGATATTACTCTTGTGTGCAGAAGAACCCCTTCCCTCTTTGTGTTCCTGCTTTTCGGTGCGCTGTGGCACGCTGTAACCATGAAACTATCACCAAGCTATCTCATTTCTGCAAACGAAAATTCTATTACCGCATTTAAGCTAAATAAAAAAACAGGCGGATATTCAGGCGAACACACCGTTTTAAACAAAGATAAAATCACAAAAGCCCTATTCAACTTAAGCGGTATTTCTATAAAGCACAAAGAAACCTATTGGGCAGACGAAGATAGGACTTACGAAGTAACCACCAAATATTCCGCCCTAAAACGATTTAACAAGCAAAGCCAAAAAGAAGCAATACATAAACTTGATTCTTTAATTAGAAAGCATTACACCCCTACTGCGCTTTAGCGCAAATCCCGTTTGAACTTAAAGTTTAATTGAAAAGCCCGAAAGTCTTAAACTTTCGGGCTTTTCTTGTGCTATTGGAGCGGGAGACGGGATTCGGACCCGCGACATTCGCCTTGGCAAGGCGACGCTCTACCACTGAGCCACTCCCGCGAAAATGTTTGCACAAATTAACTAAATTGCAACAAGAATTAAACTGCTTTTTAATTAATTCCTTAACATTATACTCTACGCTTATTCGCTTGTAAACTATTTTTTGCTATTTTGCCATAAAACCTTTCTATCCCTCATATAATCTAACACAACATCATTTCGGAGGCGATTATGGATTATAGCATATACACTGATATAGCCGGGCGAACAGGCGGAGATATTTATATTGGCGTCGTGGGGCCTGTGCGCACAGGAAAGTCCACTTTTATTAAAAAGTTTATGGAAACTCTTGTACTGGATAAAATTGACGACCCTGCAAAGAGGGCGCGCGCCACAGACGAACTGCCCCAATCGGCAGACGGCAAAACTATTATGACGACTGAACCAAAGTTTGTGCCGAACGAAGCGGCAAGGCTTACCTTTGATAAGGCAACGGCAAATGTAAGGTTAATTGACTGTGTGGGCTATATTGTAGACGGTGCTTTGGGGCATACCGAAAACAAAAAACCGCGCATGGTTACCACCCCGTGGAGTGAACAGCAAATGCCCTTTCATGAGGCGGCAACAATCGGCACGGATAAAGTTATCCGCGAACATAGCACAATAGGCATTGTGATTACCACAGACGGCAGTATCACAGAAATCCCCCGCCCTAAATATATAGACGCGGAAGAACGCGTGATTAAAGAATTGCAATCAATAGGCAAGCCCTTTATTGTGGTTTTAAACACCACCACCCCCAAGGGTGCGGAAACCAAAAAACTTGCGGAAAGCCTTTCGGAAAGATACCTCACCCCCGTGATCCCCATGAATGTGGATAAAGCGAATTCAGACGATTTCACAAATATCCTAACCAAGATTTTAATGGAATTCCCTATTCAAGCGGTGGATATTCACCTGCCGAAATGGCTTCGCGCCCTCGCAAGGGATAATAAGATTATAGACGGAATTATCGCAAAACTTCTTGCAGACACGCAAACACTTACCAAAATGCGTGATTATGAAAAGTTACTTAGTATTTTTGACGATTCCGATATCCTTGATTTAAATCCCGATATCGTGGTGGACGCAGGCACAGGCGTAATTAAAATGACATTTAAGGCAAAAGACGGCGTATTTTACAAGGTTCTTGCAAACGAATGCCAAACAGATATTGATGACGACTATAAGCTAATGAGTTATGTGGTTAAGGCTTCACGCGCCTTTAAGGAATATGATAAGATTAAAACCGCATTGAATGACGCTAACGAAAACGGCTACGGAATCGTGCGCCCCTCTCTTAACGAACTTAAACTTGAAGAGCCCGAACTTGTTAAAAAGGGTACCCAATACGGCGTTAGCTTAAAAGCCTCTGCCCCCTCTTTGCACTTTGTTCGCGTGGATGTGGAAACCGAAGTTAGCCCCACAATCGGCAACGAACAGCAAAGCGCGGAAATGGTAAAATATTTAACCGAACAATTTGAAAACAATAAAAAAGGCATTTGGCAAACCAATATGTTCGGCAAACCTTTAAGCGATATCGTACGGGACGACATGAACGCCAAGCTAACAAATATCCCCCCCGATATTCAGAAAAAATTAAAGAAAACCCTCACGCGGGTGGTTAATGAAAGCAAAGGCGGGGTGCTGTGTATATTGTTATAAAAAAAGAGGCGAAAGCCTCTTTTTTTTCAGCGCACAGCGCACAGCGCACAGCGCACAGTGAAGGAATTATTTGTTTAGGCACGAAGTACAAAGTACAAATTGTGGATAGTTAACTAATAATGAGATTTAGATTCCACCATTGTGCGCTGTGCGCTGTGCGTTGTGCGCTGAATCATAATGATACTTAGAATCCTCAATTTATATTTTATATTTCATATTTTATATTTTATTATGATATAATATTCCCATGTTTTACATTGATTCAAAATTTTTACTCTTAACAATATTGCCCGCAGGCATTATACTTGCCTCGGTTTTGGCTTACTTTATTATTCGCAAACTTGCTTTGCGTGCTGAGGGGAACGGTAAGGAAATCAAGCCCAAGTTTAAAAAGATTGCGGTTGCCCTGCTGATTTCTGTGGTTGCTTTAAGCTGTGTGGCAATAGGTTTTGCGCCGTTTGCGGATAATCTTAAGGCTTTCAAATTTGAATCTGCCCCTGCGGTTTTTGACGCAGGCGATAGATATGCCGTGATTTGGGCAACAAGTAAGGACGCCTCTTCCGCAGTTGAAATTAAAACCGCAAGCGGTGAAACTATAACCGTGAAAGACGACACTGTGGGCATTGGTAACTTTTTTAAAAGAATCCACCGTGTGGATATTGATAAATCTCTGCTTGATACTCTTGGAAATTCGTACCGCGTTATCTCGCGTGAAACGCTTAAAAAGGGAAGCAATTATTATTACGACTTCGGCAAAGAATTAAAAAGCAAGTCTTACAGCTTTAAGCCTGTAAACGATTCTGAGAACCTTGCATTTTTTGTGATTTCGGATATTCAAGGCGGTGAAAAGGCATTGGCAAAAACCATTGCGCGCGTAGACGAAAATTACGATTTCGTGCTAATGCTTGGTGATTATAACGATAAGCAAGCAAGTTATAACGATATAATTAAATCAATTATAGTGCCTGCCTCGCTTGCATCGCGCGGTGAAATCCCTTGCGTTTTTCTACTCGGAAACCACGAACTTAAAGGTGCGCTTTCAAAGGAAGTTCAGCGCATATTCCCCACCCCAAGCCTTAGCGGTGAACAGTATTTCACATATTCGTACGGACAGCTATTTTTAACAGGGCTTTTCCTCGGGGATAACCATAACGATAATTTTCACCGCTACAGTGGCGAATCTAATTTTGAAGCCTATAGAGATAAGCAACATTTATGGCTTGAAAGCGTGCTATTGGCAGAGGAATATAAAAATTATACTTATAATATCGGTGCATCGCACATTCCCCTAATTAGTGCCACAGGTTTGCTTTTGCAAAATCAAACTTGCCACGAATGCAAGCTAACCCACGGCTACAAGGCGGAAGATTTTCAAAAAACCTTTAGCGAAATGGGCATACTAATGCTTGTTTCCGCCCACTCGCACTTCGTAACCCTTGCCGAAAATGAGGCTTGCGCTTTCCCCAACCTGCACACAGGCGGTGTGAATAAAATGAAACGATCCTTTTACCAAACCACACTTGTAAAACTTTCGGGCGGGGATTCTTATGAGTTTATAACTTACACAAGCAGAGGGGATAAGACGGTTTGGGTTGAGAATTAGGTACGAAGTACGAAGTACAAAGTACGAATTGAGGATTAATTAAGAATTCAGAATTGTGGATTTAATTAGAATTATGAATCAATCCCAATAGAACCCCATAGGGGTGAAATATGCATAACCCCGTGCAAGCGGTAGCGTAGCGCGGTGGGGTATGGGTAGCTACGGATATATCCATGAAAGCCCCAAGGGGGCGTAATGTGCATAACCCCGTGCAAGCGGTAAGCGTAGCGCGGGGCATGGGGAAAGTGGTAATATATTATAAACCCCGCCCCTTCTGCCTGTGGCAGAAGGGGCGGGGTTTTGTTGTGTGTGGCTTTTCGCTTTTGTGCCGTGGGTTGCACCCACGGTTATGCAAATCGCGCCCCTTTGGGGCTTTATACGGTTAAAAGCGAAAGCGGTTGCTAGGTAGCAACCGCTTAAAAATTTTAAATAGCCCACATAGAATTTGCTTATAAATTATTTGCCGTAAACCGCATTTCTGTATGCTTCACTAAAACCACAAGGCTTAACCTGCATTTCTTTCGCGATTTCGTAAACCCTATCGCGGATTTTATCATTACGCGATACGAACTTCGCTTCTTTTTTGTCTGCCATCTTTTCTAAGCCTGGGCTTTGCAAGTACACGCCGTAATTGTATGAACTAATATTGGCTTTTTGCCTTTTTTCTTCATTTTTCCAGTACTGTTCTTCAAGCGAACAGAACTCGGCGTTCTTGGTCAATCTTTGTTCGTTGCGAACGCAATCTATAACCATTTTTTTGCCTCTTTTCTTGGTCTTTACAATTGCCCAGTGGAAAATTTCAAGATACAATGAATATGTGACATCTAGGTTCATGTCTTTATTTATTGATCTTGGCGCCTTAAATGTAAATGTCTTTTTTTCTTCCATAATTTTGTCCTCTCTTTTGTTTTTTATTTATAAGCCATATGGACATGGCGTTATTTCAATTTTTTATCTGTATTCTATTCCGCCACCCTCAATTTTATATGAGTTGCCGTCATAATCCTTTGCAGTACCTGAATATGTGTCGTAATCCATAATGCTTATTCTTTTGCCTGACGAAGTTTCTATATAGCGGTGCATGCCCTCTTGCACAAGTTTGCCTTTGCCCATTGATTTATAGCCACTGCCACTGTCTTGAGAAGAATAGCTACCGCTACCGCTTGGCGAACTGTAGCCCGAACTTCCGCCACCTAAAAAAGCCAACAAAATGGTTACAAAAAATTTGCCGATATAGAATAACGCTATCAAGGGTATTGCAATACAAATGCCGATAACTTTAAAAACTGCTTTTAAACCTCTGTAATCTCTGCGCTTTTTAACATTGGGGGGTTTGGTTGGATTCTGATTTTTCAATTGCTTAAATTCTTCAATGTCTATCATCATTTGCCCCGCAACGGGATTTTTGGTGATTTCAAAACACTGTGCAAAATAGCCGTAAGCCTTATCTAAATCAAAGTATTTGGGGGAATTTTGGTAAAAAAATGCAAGCCCCAAAAGTGCCGATTCGTCATTCTCGCTTGCAAGCAGTGTCAAACGATCCATTATGCCTTCGTAAAGGCTATCCGCTTTTTCGCTGTCCTGTTCAACCCCGTCCCCCTCATAGTAGGCTTCGGCGAGGGCGCAGGTGCAATCTATATTGTTATCTATGCTGATTCCCTTGCGATAATATTCAATAGCCGACTGTGGATCACCACAATCGTGCAAGACATTTCCAAGTTCAAAACAAGCAGTTGAGTTCCCCTCTTCCGCTTGGTTTATTAAATCCGCAACCTCTGCAAGCCTATCCATATATTATAATTGTACCCCCCCCACCCCCC
>Ga0123356_10005162_pt1 | contig 13373 bp, 16 predicted proteins | sample TergutEmb28metaG_2_FD_92546 | JGI IMG/M metagenome (GOLD analysis project Ga0123356, IMG submission 92546) | Embiratermes neotenicus P3 segment gut microbial communities from Petit-Saut dam, French Guiana - Emb289 P3 | ecosystem: Host-associated > Arthropoda: Insects > Digestive system > Gut ... | reverse complement strand
TATTCCTTCCGAGATCTTCAATTACACGCCCAACCTCTATTTGACACCGTACGCCTTGTCCCAATCGAGCGCCAACAACTGGACAATGACCGACCTCAGACAATTGCCGGCGAGGTTGTGAAAGGCCTTGCGGTAGACTTCTTAATCTGTTACAATGGCGAAGCAAAGTTAACCTCCCAAGGCTTATGGCACACATGGTCTTGGGTATAATCCAAAGGAGGTCTAAGTGCCAAAAGATGTTAATTTAAGTGAATACGAGTTGGTCGTGCTGTTTCGGCCTGAGCTCGAGGCGAAATTGGACGCGCCGTTAAAAAACGTGGCCAAAATCGTGACGGACGCGGAGGGCAAAATCACCGCGGAGGAAGATTGGGGCAGGAAAGAGTTGGCCTATAAAATCGCCGGCGAAACCCACGCGATTTATCGGATTTACACGCTCGATTTACCGCCGACTGCGCCGAGCAAAATCAGCAGCACGCTCAACATCACGAGCGATGTGATACGCTATCTTTTGACCAAAGTCGATCCGAAAGTCAAGGCTGTCTTGGCGGAGGAAAAATCGCTAGGTTCGGAGAGCGACGAAACTGAAACTACGGAAAATAATGAGGAATAAGGGGGATATATGGCATTTTGTAAAGTAATCTTGCTCGGTAATTTGACGGCCGATCCGGAGACGCGCACCACGCCGTCGGGGCAGAGCGTGACGAGTTTTAGCCTGGCGATCAATCGCACCTGGAACGACGCTAACGGTGAGCGCCAAGAAGAAACGTCGTTCATTAACTGTACCGCCTGGGGCGCGCGCGGCGAAACCATCGCCAAGTACGTCAGCAAAGGCCGCCAACTGCTCGTTTCGGGTCGCCTCCAACAGCGCAGTTGGGACGACAAAGACACCGGCAAAAAGCGCTCGACCATCGATGTTATCGTCGAAGAATTCTCGTTCATCAGCGACGGTCGCGGCGGTTCGAACGCCACCGGGACGACTTCTTCTAAATCCAAAAAGTCCGAAGTCATCGACGAGGCGCCGGTTGACAATGTTAGCGACGAGCCGATCGATTTGTCGGATATACCGTTCTAGCGTGTCGCCCGTCATTGCGAGCAGGGCGAAGCAATCCAAGTAAATTATTAACCAAGGAGAATTTTAATTATGATAAAGAAAACCAAGAAAATTTCACCGCGCTATTTTGACTACAAGGACGTCAATACTTTGCGTCGCTACGTCGATAGCTACGGCCAAATCGACGCCCGCGCTCGCACCGGTTTGAGCGCCAAGAGCCAACGTCAATTAGCGGTGGCCATCAAACGCGCCCGACATCTAGCGTTACTACCATTTGTGGCGGGCTAGGAGATAACCATGTATCAACCAACTGACCTAAAAAAAGGCACGCTCATCGCCATCGACGGCCAGCCTTTTCGCGTCGTCGAATATTCCCAAAAAGTCATGGGTCGAGGTGGCTCGATCGTCAACGTGCGGATCAAAAATTTGATCACGGGTGCGGTTTTGCCGAAAACTTTCAAAGGCCAAGAAAAAATCGAAGCGGCCGAGGTGACTAACCAAACTGTACAATTTTTGTACTCAGACGGCACCTCTGTTTTTTTCATGAATCCGACGAGTTTTGAGCAATTTGAGCTACCGATCGCCGCGGCCGAAGACGTGCCGAAATTCGTCCGTGAGGGCGCGGAAGTCCAGCTCCAATCCTTTGACGGGCGAGTCATCAATGTCGATCTGCCGACGACCGTGCCGCTCTCGGTCGAATACACCGAAAGCGTCGTCAAGGGCGACACGACTTCGAGCGTGCAAAAGGACGCCAAACTCGAAACCGGCATCGTCGTCAAAGTCCCGGCTTTTGTGCGGATCGGCGACGTATTGAAAATCGACACGCGCGACGGCAGCTACGTCGAGCGAGCCAAGGAGTAGACGTGTCATTGCGAGCAGGACGAAGCAATCCAGGAAAGACTCGCCTCGATCAAGAATTGGTGCGGCGTGGCTTGGTGGCGACGCGGTCGCAAGCCGAGAATTATATTCGCCTGGGGCGGGTTAGGGTTGGTGGTCGCGTCATCACGAAACCGGGGTTTTTCGTGACCAACGACGCGCGGATCGAATTGGATCAGGACGAACAGTTTGTGTCGCGGGCGGCGCTAAAATTGAAATCTGTCGCGGACAAGTTGCAGTTAGATTTTGCCGACAAAATTGTTTTGGATGTTGGTTCGTCAACAGGCGGATTTACTGAGTTTGCGCTGAGTCGCGGCGCCAAGAAAGTCATTGCCGTCGATGTCGGCACGGATCAATTGCATCCGAAACTGCGCGGCGATTCGCGCATCGAGCTGCACGAAAAAACCGACATTCGCAAGTTTCGACTTGAACATAAACCCGACATTATCCTCATCGATGTGAGTTTCATATCACTTCGCGAGATTTTGCCACATGTCGCACAATATTTGGCCACGCCGAAAACCGCGGTCGTGGCCATGGTCAAACCGCAATTCGAAACCGGCGCGCGAGTCAAAAATGCCGGCGTGGTCAAAAACGACACCGAACGCCGCCGGATCCTGCGCGACTTTGAAGCTTGGGTCAAAAAATACTTCCTCATCCTCGCCAAAGCCGACAGCGAAATCCCCGGCACGCACGGCAACCAAGAACGGTTTTATGTATTAAAATGTGCTAAAATGGAAAAGAAGGAGAATGCATGAAACAGGAGAAGTTGCCTTTCGCTGTAGAGAAAGTAGATATCCATTGGTGGTGGGTTTGCCATGTTACCAGAGGTATAATTGGTATCACAAAACGAGGCGAATTGGTTTTGGCGGATAATGATGCGGTAGTATTCGATCGCGCTGCTTTGACGAACGTAAAGATAAAACAACGCGGTCTCTGGTTAGACTATAGTGTTAGCATCAAAATGAACGACCACAAACACAGTGTGAGATTTTATCCCCAATGGGCTCTGCTTGTAGGCTATTCTATTACCTACTTGATTGGTGGCATACCTCTTTTTTGGCTGCGAGAATATTTGATGGATATCTATGGGGAGAGACTTGGTGCGAATGTAGCCTTTCTGTTGTTCGTGGCCTTAGTTCTTATAGGTTTTATAACCATGATGCTGATTATTGGCAGGGTAACTAAAAGTGTCCGCAAAAACTTTTTTGAGACTGTTGAGAAATATAGCAAAAAGAAAAAGCCCGCTGTGAAAAATAAACCTCGCGAAAATCGTTAGCAATCAAACATTAAAGCGAAATTCCACCACGTCGTCCGGCTGCATAACGTACGTTTTGCCTTCGGTGCGAATCTTGCCGGCGGCACGAGCGGCGGATTCGGAGCCGGCCGTCACGAGGTCGCGGTAAGAGACGACCTGGGCGGCGATGAAGCCGCGTTCGAAATCGGTGTGGATGACGCCGGCGGCCTGGGGTGCGGTAGCGCCGCGGCGGATCGTCCAGGCGCGGACTTCCTTTTCGCCGGCGGTCAAAAATGATTGCAGGCCGAGCGTGTCGTAGGCGGCGCGGGCGAGCTGTAACAGGCCGGATTCTCTGACGCCGTAATCGGCCAATAATTCTTGGGCCTCGACCTCAGTCAATTCGCGCAGCTCGCTCTCCAATTTGGCGCAAATGAAGACGACGTTTGACTGATCTGCTCCCGCCCCAAAACTCGCCTCTACCTCCCCCAACCCCAATTCCTCAGACCCATCGCTTTCAAAAACGTCATACGCTGGACGTCCGGCAGAACCGTCTCTAAACGAGACGAACCTGTCGGCGTCGTCAGGAATAGACGTTTTTGATTGCGAAGGTGTCCAGTCTTCGGAATTGGAGTCGCGGGAGGCAGGCTCCGCGCCCATTGCTGGCACCATTCCAGCCACCCGACCAAAACCTTTTTCTGAATCCTCTTCACGAAAATGCGTCAATGGAGACGCCGGAGCGACAGAGTCTCCGTCCGCAGGACATGGAGATGTCGCACCGCGCGGATCACTTGACGTATTACGGGATGAGGAAAAATGGTTTTGGGAGGGGGCGGCAAGTTTTGGTTCCGCGCTAACCAACCGTGATAATCCAGATTCGGACAGCAGACTGGATTGCTTCGCTTTGCTCGCAATGACAGCCTCATCGACATTGAAAACGTAGATCACCGGTTTGGCGGTCAAGAGGTCGAGGCCATGGAGTTTCTCGTCGTCCCACTTTGCAGGAACCGTTCCTGCAAGGAGGGAATCTTGGACAAATTTCAAATAATCGGCCGTGGCGCGCAGGGCGGGGTTGCTCTTGGCGGCCTTTAATACTTTCGGTAGGTGATTTTCGATGGTCGCGATGTCGGCCAACATTAGCTCGGTGTTGATTACTTCGATGTCGTCCAGCGGAGAAATATCGCTACGGCCGCCGGCGCGCTGGACTTGGCTGTCTTCGAAAGCTCGCACGATGTGGCAAATCGCATCGCACCCACGGATATTGGCCAAGAATTTGTTGCCGAGACCTTCACCCCTCGATGCGCCGGCGACTAGCCCAGCCACATCAACAAATTCCACGGTGGCGGGGATGATTTTGTCTGTCTTGTAAATCCGAGACAAGACGTCCAAACGCTCGTCCGGCACCGGCACGACACCGGTGTTCGGCTCGATGGTGGCAAAAGGATAATTGGCTGCCAACACCGACGCATCGGTCAGGGCGTTAAACAGCGTGGATTTACCGACATTGGGCAGTCCGACCAAGCCAATCGAGAGAGAACTCATAATATGATTGTACCATAAAAAGCCTTGACCGCCCCAAAACGCCTATGCTATAATCTAGAACATGAAAATGAACAAAGTGGTGGGCAACTTTTTTGCTCTAGATATTGGGACGACGGCAATCAGGGTAGTGGAGCTCGCGCACAGTGGTCACGGTTGGAAACTGCAGCATTACGGCGTACAGCCAATCGATATTCGATTGAGCGAATCGACGGCCGAAAAGGATCAGCGACTCCTCGGCGAAGCCATCAGCAGCGTCATCTCCCAGGCCGGCATTCACACCAAAGACGTCGCCATCGGCATCCCGTCGCAAAAAACATTCGCGGCTGTTGTGGAGATTCCTAATGTGGCCAACAAAACCGAACTCAACGCCACTATCAAATACCAGGCCGAAAATTACACTCCGATGAAAGCCGACGAGTCCAAGATCGATTGGGCAGTTATCGGCGTGTCACCAAACGATAACCAAAAAACAGAAGTCCTCATCGCCAGTGTCCAGAATACTTTTACCGAGGCGCGGTTGGATCTTTTGGAAGGTTTGGGGCTCGATGTTATTGCGATTGAGCCGGACTCGCTGGCGTTGACGAGATCGCTGTTGCCGGACGGCATCCAGGACGGACGACTGATCATAGATGTTGGCGATAATGCCACCGATCTAGTGATGACATTGGGCACGGCGCCGCGCTTGATTCGCTCCATCCCGGTCGGATTCCAAACTATGGTCAAGATGGCCAAACAGAACTTGAATATCGAGGAACAACAGGCTGGACAGCTGCTGCTCAAATTCGGCGTTCAGCCGGATCGCTTGGAGGGGCAACTGATCCGGGCGGTTAATTCAACGCTAGAACAGTTGGTGGCCGAGATCCAGAAATCCCTGAAATTCTTTAGCACCAAATACGCCGGTGTGGGAGTTGGCGCTATCTTGGCCAGTGGTTACGCCGCTATTTTGCCCGGCCTAGTCGACACGATTAGCCAACGCACCAGCGTGCCTAGCCAAGTCGCCACACCGTGGCAACACGTCGATGTTCCCGAGTCCGAAAAAGCCAAAATCGCGCCGATCTCGTCGCAGCTGGCGGTGGTGGTCGGTTTGGCTGAGAGGTCAGGTATCTGATGCTCCAATTGAACCTATTGCCCGATGTCAAGAAAGAACTCCTGCACGCTAAACGCATGCGCAACCTAGTCATGACGATTTGCTTTTTCGTTAGCGCGGGCGCCATCGTGATAGTGGTCTTGATGGGCATATTTCGGGGAGGAATGGCCATCAAAAAAAATAGCGTTATAAACGAGGTTAACCAAAACATCGCCAAAATCGAAAGGGAAAAACTCAGCAGCCAACCGCTCAACGACTACTTATCGGTTCAGAACAACCTAGGTCAAATCAACTCCATCAAAGAAGGCCAACCGCAGCTATCCAGGGTGTTTGACTATCTCGACGTGATTTTTGGTCGCACCACGCCGATCACCGGGTTGCACTGGGGCGATTGGCAAGAAATCAAAATAGCGGCCGATAGCGGTGTGGTGACTATGGAGCTGTCCGGCCAGGTCGATTCGTTGGATGTGCGTCTGATGCTTCGAAATCGCTTGTACTACGCCATGGTGAAATATTCCGAATTCTCGGCCGATGGTTCGGGTGGAGTGGTCGAGGGCAACACTAGAACTGATCAGAAATTGTTCCCATTGATGGTGCCGACCGTTGACTTCGAGGGCGGCCAACGCGACGATACCACCGGCAAATGGCCATTCAAAGCCACCCTAATATTCAACCCGATAGTTTTCCAAACGAAGTATCGCATACAAGCCGTCGAGATTGATTTCTGTACGGTTTGGAGCTCGACTTATGGTGTGATTGGCGAGGGCTGCCAAGGCGAGCCCACCATCCCAAGAAATACCGAGGAGAATGAATAGCCATGAGTAGTAGCAACGAACAACAATCCACCGGCGTCAGGAAAAGACAGCAAATCCTGAGCACCAACAAACAAGTCATGATTTATGTGGCCGGTGCGGCGGCCATCGTTACGGTTTGCGTTATGTTGGCGCTTAGCTTTTGGCAGCACATTTCTTATCAATGGAAAGTCATCTCGGAATGGGACGCCACCAACGCTAGCCTCAAGGTTAGCCTCGATAACATTCCCAAACTGCGCCAAGAGGTCGAAGCCCTCAGCGCCAACAAAAACATCATGTCGATTAGCGAGATGGTTCCGGGCTTGGAAAAGTGGGAAGTGGTCTTTGACGTGCTGCCATCGTCGTGCGATTCCATGGCCGTCGAGTATTCTTTTACCAACATTATTTTCAAAAAATCAGGCATGGGGGCGACGGTCAAAAACGTCTCAGCCGCGCTAGATAGCGGCACCTGCGCCACGATGCCGGAAACTGCCGGTGATGCCGGCGCCGTCGTCGGTCCGGCCGGCACGGTGAATCCACAACCGATTCTAATGACGGTTAGGTTTGAACTCGAGGGTGCTACTAGCGATGATATCCAAAAAGCCTTGCTATCGATAGAATATTCTTTGAATCCCGTCACTGTGCAGGCTGTTGAAATAGAGAGGGGCAGCGCGAAAATTTCCGCGGTGACTTATTTTGTGCCCAAAGCGGCCTGGCTGACTAGCGAAAAAACCATTCCGGTCAAGGAAGCAGAAACTGCCACGGGGGAGGCGACGCCATGAAAAAATCCGACTGGGCCTTGATCATTCTAATAGTCGCCGTGGTCGGCGTGATTAGCTATTTCGTGATCGGCAGCGTCCTGCCCGAGCCCGAGGACGAAAAAGTCAAAACCGCTCCAGACATCACAGCCAGCATCGATACACCGGTCAACAATGTACTATTATATGACGCCGATCGACCGAGTTGGTGCCCGCGCGGAGCCGGCGACGACGTTGATACCGGCAATGCGCCCGAAAACGGAGAAAATACCCAGAACGAAAATAATGCTAATGAGCCTAACGGCGATGAGAACGGCGGTACTGCGGATGCTGGCGAAGGACGACAAGCCATCAATTTGGCCTTTAACGCATGCGCAATTAACTCATCATTCACGTCGATTACAGGAGAGTAAACCATGGCTGTCCTGACCGAGGAAATCCAAAAAAAGGTCGAGGAGCACTTGGTCGAGACCGGCGTGATTCGTTTGGAACAATTGCATGCTCTGGACGACGAATCTAAACAGGCCGGACAACCTCTGTTCGCCTACATGATAGAACACGGTTCTATCACCGAGGAGCAATTAACCGAGGCCATCGCCATGGCTTCTGGCATGCCGTACGTTAATTTATCAAAGGCCATCATCGACAACAAAGTCCTATCCTTGCTGCCGGTCGACGTGGCGCAACGTTTCATGGCGGTGCCACTCGGCGAAACTAACGACAGCGGTGCCAAACGCTTGGCCGTGGCGGTTTTGGACGCGAGCAACGTTCAATCGACGGACTTTCTGTCCAATGCTATCGGCCGCCCTATCAAAGTCTACATGGCCTCCGAAGCCGGCATCAACAACGTCCTGGCTCAGTACCATCTCGACGTTGATAAAATCGACGAACTGAGCGGCGGCGAGGAAGGCGCCGAGACGGCTGACGGCAAACCCAAAATCGACACCGGCATCAAAACCATAGTCCAAGATTCGCCCATTAGCAAAATTTTGAGCCAGCTCCTCGAGTACGCTCAACGGGCGCGAGCTTCCGACATTCACGTCGAGCCTCTGGAAGATCGTCTCAAAATTCGCTGTCGCATCGACGGCGTACTAAGGGAAGTCATGTCGCTGCCGAAATCGACCGAGCCGGCGCTAATTTCGCGCATCAAAATCCTGTCTAATCTCAAAATCGACGAACATCGAAAACCCCAAGACGGCCAATTCACGGTCATGGTCGGCGACAAAGAAGTCGACCTGCGTATTGCGATTTCGCCGGTGGTTTGGGGCGAACAGGTGGTCATTCGTCTGCTCGATAAATCCGGTTCGAGTTTCAAACTCGAGGAAATGGGCTACGCCGGCCGAGCGCTCCGTCTAATTCGCCAGGGCGTCAAACGTCCCAACGGCATGGTTTTGACTTCGGGGCCGACCGGTTCGGGCAAATCGACCTCGCTGTATGCTCTGGTTCAGGAAATTTTCAGTGACGAAATCAACATTGTCACGCTCGAGGATCCGGTCGAATACAAAATGCCCGGCGTCAACCAAATCCAAGTCAACACGGCCGTCGGGTTGACTTTTGCTAGCGGGCTGCGCTCGATTTTGCGTCAAGATCCGGACGTCGTCTTGGTCGGGGAGATTCGCGATGGCGAGACGGCTAACCTGGCGGTACAGGCCGCCCTAACCGGGCACCTGGTGTTTTCGACGCTGCACACTAATTCGGCCGCCGGCATTTTGCCGCGCTTGCTCGATATGGGGATCGAACCGTTCTTGATCGCCTCGACCGTCAACACCGTGATCGGTCAGCGCCTAGTGCGGCGCGTGGCCACCGAGCGCGATACTTACCAGAGCAACGAACTCGAAACAGAATCGATCAAAGAAATCGCTGGCTATCTGTTGCCCAAGAGCGCCGCCGAAGTCGCTAGCGTCTCGGCCGATCTAGGCTACGATAGCCTGCCGCTAGCTGACGCGCCGTCCTATACTCTGGTCAAAGGCAAAGAATCGGCCAACGCGCCGGGCGGCTACAAAGGTCGGATGGGGCTCTACGAAGTCATGGACATCACCGAAGAAATCCAACAACTGATCATCAAACACGCCACATCGAGCCAGATTCAACGCGTGGCGATCGCTCAAGGCATGGTGCCGATGCACGTCGACGGCTACCTGAAAGCCCTGAGTGGCCAAACGACGCTCGAGGAGGTTAACAGAGTGGCTTCTAACATGGCTTAGGTTGCATTCGGATGACGCTTATGATAAAATTTTTAGCAAAGGGGAGGGACAATGGATAACATGCGCATCGAGGTTCTTTTACAGGAAGTTGTCAATCAACGAGCCTCGGACTTGCACCTACAGGTCGGCCTGCCGCCGATGCTGCGGATTGACGGCGCGCTCGGCCCGATTGCTAACACGCCGGTTTTGAACGCCGAAATGGTGGAGAAACTGATTTTCGCCATCCTTGATCAGGATCAACAACAAATTTTAATCAAGGACAAAGAATTCGACTTTTCTTTTGCCTTTGGTGATTTGGGGCGATTTCGGGTTAACGCCTTTCATGAACGCGGTAATTTGGCGGCGGCGCTGCGTCTTATTCCTAATGAAATGCTGTCGATTGCTGAGCTCGGTTTACCGAATATCGTTGAAAAGTTCGCCGACTACCCGCGCGGTTTGGTGCTAGTGACGGGACCGACCGGTTCGGGCAAATCGACCACACTAGCAGCGCTAGTGGACAAAATCAACTCAGAAAGATCCGTCCACATCATCACCATCGAGGATCCGATCGAATTCACTCACAAATCGCGAAAAAGCGTCATCGTCCAGCGCGAGGTTCACTATGATACCTATTCGTTCAACGCCGCCCTGCGCAGCGCTCTACGCGAAGACCCCGACGTCGTCCTGATCGGCGAGATGCGTGACCTCGAGACGATTTCGGCCGCTATCACCATTGCCGAAACCGGACACTTGGTTTTTGCGACGCTGCACACTAACTCGGCCGCTCAATCGATCGACCGCATAGTCAACGTCTTTCCGCCGCACCAACAACCCCAAATCAAAGCCCAACTAGCCAACATCCTGATGGCCATTTGTTCGCAACGCTTAGTGCCGGCGATTGGTGGCGGACGTATTGCGGCGGCTGAAATCCTGATCGCTAACTCGGCGGTGCGAAATATTATCCGCGAGGGCAAAACGCATCAACTCGATTCGGTCATCCAAACTAGCTCCCAAGAAGGCATGCAATCAATGGATCGCACCTTGGTGCAATTGGTGCAATCAGGACAAATCACCTACGACGAAGCCAAAAACTTCGCCGTCGATCTGTCGGAATTTGAGAGGATGATGCGGGGTTAGATCATGCTGACGTTCAATTACACAGCGCGCGATACCGCTACCAACAAAATAGTCAAAGGCGTCATCCAAGCCGACTCCGAAAACGCCGCTGCCAAACTCCTGATGGCTCAACATATTGTGCCGACCAAAATTACTGCGGCCGACAAAGAGGGCGGCCTCAAAGCTTTCGGTTCGCGCGTTTCGACCAAGGATCGCGTTATCTTTACGCGCCAATTGGCTACCATGATCAACGCCGGTTTGCCGCTCGCACAATCGCTCAACACGGTCGAGGAACAGACTTCCAACAAAGCCCTAAAACAGATCGTCGGTGGTGTGATTGGTGACATCAACGGCGGTATGTCGCTGGCTGATGCTTTTTCAAAATATCCCAAAGTTTTCAACCAAGTCTTCATCGCTCTGGTGCGCGCTGGCGAGACTTCTGGTACGCTCGACAAATCGCTCGAGCGCCTGGCCAACCAACAGGAACACGATGCTGATATGCTGAGCAAAATTAGAGGTGCTATGGTTTATCCGGCTATCGTTCTGGCGGTGATCATTTTTGTGGTTGGCTTCATGTTGATCACTTTGGTGCCCCAAGTCGAGATCCTCTATAACGATATGAACAAAGAACTCCCCGGCACGACCAAAATTCTCGTGGCTCTCGCTAATTTCTTTATGACATTTTGGTATCTGGTGCTGGCGGTTCTGATCGGTTCGATTATTCTGCTCAAACGTTGGATTGACACCGAGAGCGGCCGCAAAACTTGGGATTCGATCAAACTGAATATGCCCATGTTTAGCCCGCTATTTCGTAAACTTTACATGGCGCGATTCTCGCGTACGGCCGAAACGCTATTAGCGTCCGGCGTGCCGCTACTCGAAACGCTCAAAATTTGTTCCGATGCTGTCAACAACGCTGTTGTCAAGGAAGAAATCCTGCGCGCCACCCAAAAGGTCAAAAACGGCAAACCCCTGTCCGAGGCGCTGTCGGGCGAAGAATACATCCTGAAATTCGTCCCACAAATGACCAAAATTGGCGAACAATCCGGCGGCATCGACGCCATGCTCGGCAAAGTCGCCGACTACTACGAAAAAGAGGTCGACAACGCCATCAAAGCCATTTCCACCACTATCGAGCCCATCCTCATGGTGGTCATGGCCGGCATGATCGGTTTCATCGTCATAGCGGTTCTGATGCCGATTTATAGCCTCTCGGGCGAAACATAGACCCCGCGCGGAGTCAATCTCCCCGTCACCGCGAGGGTCTCTTTCTGTCATTGCGAGGAGTGAAACGACGAAGCAATCCACTGCGTAGAAGACTGTCTTCTACGCAAATCTGAAATATGCTAAAACACCAGGTCGTGATACAATTGTGTTTATGCCAAAATATCAAGTAATCATTCCATCCAACATGAGTCCACATCCTGAGCGGTTCGAGATCTCCGCTGCCGCAATTCTAGCAGAGCATTTCAAGTGCGATATAGAATTTATCAGGCGAAGCAATACCAAAACGGCGGATGTGATAATTAACAACATAGCCTGGGAGATTAAAAGTCCGACTGGTAGCGGCAAGCGCAATATCCAACACCAGTTTCACAGAGCGCTAAAACAATCATCAAACATTGTATTTGATGCACGTCGTTCTAAAATTCACATCACAAAAATTATCCGTGAATTGCGGAGACAATATGATATGGCTAAAGCCGTTAAAAGACTGGTTCTTATCACTAAAACCAAAAAAGTCATTGACTTTGGAAAATAGTATGCTAAAATGAATAGGTAGAGGATCCGAGCAGTGTTGGATAACACAGCCCGGATCCTCCTTTGTTTTATATGCCATTACTCAACTCCTCGCAATGACGAAGCAATCCATCAACACCTGTGGAAAACTCGTCCAAAAACGCTTGTGTTTTCTAAATTCTTGCGCTAGAATGGTGAAGTCAATAATAACAACTAATGAAAGGGTTGGGTAGAGTTTATGACAAAGAATAAGCAAAGAGGGTTTACCATTATCGAGGTCGCGTTGGTGCTAGCAGTCGCCGCGTTGATCTTCCTGGTGGTGTTCCTGGCGGTTCCGGCATTACAGAGGAACCAGCGTGAGGACGCTAGAAAACGAGATATTACCATTGTGGTAGAAGCAGTAGTCAATATAACGGGCAATACGAACAAGGCACCTACAACTGGCGTTGCATATCCCAAGCCTACTACTGGCGGATCTAACTTGAAGGACTATCTAGGTAATTTGTCAAATAATACAGACTACGTAGAAGTTGTAAAAGGAGGCGACGACGCTTTAGAATTCCCTCCCAGCCAGGCAGTTAACCCCGGAGCTACTGACTCGACTGCTGGCGCTAATCCAAATATCAACAGGATAGTGGTTATTTTGGGTCACAGGTGTAATGGTAACACTGGGACTCAAGTGGGCACAACTCGATCAGCTGCCGTTGCTGTTCAACTCGAGAGCGGTGGTGCTGGCAAATACTACTGTGAAGACGCTCACTAAAATGGTCGAGAGATAGTCTATGAAATAACTTGAAAAATAGTTTAAATCATGGTCTGAACCGAACCGAGACCAAACCAAAAACCCGCCCCGGCGGGTTTTTTCGCATCTTCTCCGTCATTGCGAGGAGTGAAACGACGAAGCAATCCAGAACCAATCCACCACATAGATTGCCACGGCGACAAGTCGCCTCGCAATGACAGAGCGCGTCATTGCGAGCGTAGCGAAGCAATCC
>Ga0123356_10005161_pt1 | contig 13374 bp, 9 predicted proteins | sample TergutEmb28metaG_2_FD_92546 | JGI IMG/M metagenome (GOLD analysis project Ga0123356, IMG submission 92546) | Embiratermes neotenicus P3 segment gut microbial communities from Petit-Saut dam, French Guiana - Emb289 P3 | ecosystem: Host-associated > Arthropoda: Insects > Digestive system > Gut ... | reverse complement strand
CCGTTTCTTTTTACCTTTGCTTTCGGACTCGACATATTTTTCAGTTCTTTTAAAGCATCGTCCGCCTTATTTTCCTGAGTTATACCGATAATCATATTAATGATTAAAATTGCAATAATAATAATTGCATCTTTAAGCCCGTCGCCTACTGCTACGGACACTATTGCTGCTGCGATTAAGATTATTACAAGAAAGTCTTTAAACTGGTCAAGAATCCGCAGTATGAGCGACCTTCTTTTTGCGCTCTTAAGTTTATTCGGACCATTTGTTTCAAGCCTCTGTTTTGCTTCACTTTCCGACAGCCCAAAAGTAACATCCGAGCTTAAATCTTTCAGAGAGGACTCGACGTCTTTACCATAAAAATTACTACTCAACAAACTGACTCCTTAATCATTAAATCCCATATATTTTTTTACGTTGTTATAAGAAATATCCCGGACCATGCTTCCGAGAAAGTCGATATCACCGGGATATTCGCCGTTTTCCACCCATCCGCCTATGAGGTTGCATAAAATTCTGCGAAAATACTCATGCCTTGTATAAGATAAAAAGCTTCGCCCGTCGGTTAACATTCCGATGAAATTACCGAGAACACCGAGATTAGCGAGATTTAACATTTGCTGTTGCATTCCGGCTTTTGTATCATTATGCCACCATGCACTACCGTGCTGGATTTTTCCGGGTAACCCGGACTCATGAAAAGAACCTGCGGCGGTAGCGAGAAATGGATTATCGTTGGGGTTTAATGAATAGAGAATGGTCTTTGGTAAACCGCCAAGGGTGTTTGTTGCGTTTAAGAATTTATAAACATCGCTACTGCAATCCCTCCCGGAAATGCAATCATATCCCGTGTTGGCGCCAAGCTTAAAAAACATTTGTGAGTTTACATCTCTGACTGCTCCGTAATGTATTTGCATCACCCAATTGCGCTTTTTGTATTCATATGACAGAAAAGCCATCATTGCAGCTTTATAAGCGTCAACTTCATTAGCATCAAGCTCACAATCGGCAAGTGCTTTTAATAAATATACTTTAGCTTTTTCCTCACATCCGTCGACCCATGTAACATAATCAAGACCGTGGTCGGAGGTTACACAACCGTTTGCCGCAAAGAAATCTATACGGTTAATAAGTGCCGAGTATAAATCATCAAGAGACCTGATGTTTATTCCCGTAACCGATGATAAAGAGGAAATATAGTTCTTAAAATCGGGACTGTTAATATTTATTGCTTTATCCGGCCGAAAAGCAGGCAGCACAGTAACATCCCAAGAGCTATCATCGCGTATTTTTTTATGCCATTCAAGGCTGTCAATCGGGTCATCGGTTGTGCAAAGGTGTGTTACATTTGATTTGCGGATAATATTTTTAACACTCATGTCATCGCGTTTGAGACGCTCATTGCAAATTCCCCAAATTGCCTCCGCATTTTTCCCATTTATAACCAAATCGCAATCAAAATATCGCCGGAGTTCAAGATGAGTCCAGTGATATAAAGGGTTACCGACAGCATAAGGCAGAGACTCGGCAAACTTTTGAAATTTCTCGCGTGGACTTGCGTTTCCTGTAATATACTCCTCGTCAACACCGCGAGCACGAATCATTCTCCATTTATAATGGTCGCCGCCAAGCCAGGCTTCCGCAATATTATCGAGCTTTATGTCATCGGCAATCTCCTGCGGTGAAACATGACAATGATAATCGATAATCGGCATTTTTGCTGCGTGTTCATGATACAACCGGCGTGCGGTTTTATTTTCAAGCAAAAAATTTTTATCCAAAAAAGGCTTCATATCTTCCCCCTTATCCCGGCAAAAAGCTTATTTACAACCTATCCCGATATATTACTTAAATTATATACACGCATGGCGTTGTTAGAAAAAACATCTTCATGATACTCGACGGGTATAAGTTCTTTACAAAACTCAATATATGCTCCCATAGGAACCAAAGGCCAATCGGTACCGTATAATACTTTATCATATCTTTGCATAAATACCAATGCCTGCTTATAACGGTCCACAAGCAGCGGTTCTGCAGTTTGTGTTCTGATAAACTCGGCATTTCCGACAAGAAGACCTGAAAGATCGATATATACATTAGGGTTTTTTGCCGCAACTTCACAAGCATCAAAAACCCACGGAGCACCCATGTGGCATGCAACGATCCTTAAGTCCGGACGGGTGACGGCAAGGTCGTCAATTCTTAAGGGGTGAGAATATTTAAGCAAACCCCTCCCGGAAAAAGTTTCACCGGAATGAATTGCAACAGTGAGGTCGTGTTTTTCTGCAAGGTCGTACAAGGGATTATATACGAGGTCTGTTATATCAATATGATAATACCCGGCATATATTTTCATGCCAACGATATTTTTATTATTTCTTATCACATCTTCTGTAGCGGAAAGAGAACGGTTATCAAGTGTATGAGGGTTAATACCCAAGCACAAAGACATACCGGATGGCAGATTATCACACAAATCCGCCATCATCGGCATGCCTGCGTTATTATCGGGAAAACCTCCGGGAGTTGTTTCAACAAGACCCATACAAACAGATTTTACTACATCATGAGCTGTTGACTCGTTTTTGAAACCGCGCTCCGAATAATCAACCATTGATGTTTGCTCTGCATAATCCTTAAACGCTTTAATGTTGGAAAAATGCACGTGCGCATCAATTATTTTCAAGATTAATCCTCCTGCTGCTTAAAAGAAATCCTTCTAAAATCCTCTAAGTTTTCCTGTACAAGATCCTTTTCTGTCAGTATACAGAAAATCGGCATAGTTGTATAGTGCTTACCGTCGGGTACGTTACTTTTCATATTAAAGTCGCAATAAACGATCTGATCGTCGGCTCCAAACTCTTGCCTGCCGTTATCACGCTCTGCGTCTTTGTAAATATAAAGTTTCTCGGGACGCGGGTTTTTTCCCTCCCGGGCTATTTTAATTAAGAAGTCATATCTGAGTTCTTCATCGATGCTGCCCGGACGTACTTTACATTTAATGTTATTCTCACTCAGTTCGGCACATAATTCGGATAAATACTCCTTGCCTGCCAGCATAAGCATTGCAAACAGTTCTGCTTCCATGTAACGCCCTGTACCGTTATGCATTCTTGCAAAGTGACATAAGACGGGAACGCCGGGTAACGTCAAGTAGTATTGCGTGTAACGTATACCCTTATACTCATCAAACTTTTCAACAAACACATCCGAACATATTCCGCTCCAGGTGTTACCGAAATTGTCGGTTTCCGTCGTAAAAGACGCGGTAATCTTTTCGCGAAGGACAAGACTGTTTCCGAAACGCTGAAGTTGAGTTTTTAAACCACCCACAAAGGGATTCCACCATGAGTACGGTTCGAGTGAAGGATAATCCGAGAAAAACCATTCATTATCTCCGTACTTTAGGGAATATGCAGTGTCGGCATATCCGGGGGATACTTTAAAGCTGATTTTGCCGTTTTCAATGGTAAAAATACCATCCTGCTCTACCGTTTTTATAGCGGTATCATCCGTTATCATCAAAGCGCGCCTAATATCGAAATCATACCCTGACAGCTTCATGGAAAAATCCACTGTTCCGATTCCTGTATGATTCGGCAATGTTGTTATATTAAAAGCGTTTTCTTCACGAAGCTCATCCTTAGGGTTCGTTTGCTTCTCTTCCGGAAATAGACCATCCGGTGAAGAAACAGATATGACACCGTCACGGATATTACTACGGTTATTTCGGAAGATAAGCTCTAATGAATTACCCGATAATACCGGATTGTTCTTGTTTGCTATTGCTTCTAAATGATTGTGTGTAAGTGGTGTTTTATCTTCATTTATTCCGAGGACATAATTTCGAAAGTCCTTAAAATTCTTGAACATATCGCACATATAAACAACCGGTTCTGTTTCGAAAGATTGTCCTTGTGACAGCTCTCCGATTTTAATCTCAAACTTGAGCAAATCACCCCAGTTGATGTCCGGTGTATAATGCGCAGGCCAGTAAACACCCGAAGAGTTATTGCCGCTTGCGTCAAACACCCAGTTTTCGTCAATTTTTTTCTGATCAAGAGAGTCAAAACCGTAGTTCATTTTGTCGGCAACCTCATGTACACCACCGTTATACGGGAATACCGGTCTTCTGCCTATGTTTGACCAAAACTGTGTCATTAATGAAAGGTCAAGCTTTGCGATTCCTTCGTTTGTTACCCTGTGGCTGCGGCTGAGCATACCTGCCGAATCAAATAAATAAATCTCGGTTAATACTGCTCCCGAAAATTTACCTGAAACATAATCGGCTTCAAAGCGGACAAAATTGTCTTCATGCGTTACCCTGACATCCGACGGTTTCATAATATTAAATTCATCGTCATAAGGAGTGCCGAGTTTTGAAACTTGAAAATTTACAAACCCGGATGAAGTGATTTTATCAAACCATAAATCATTGTTTTTCTTGTTTAGCTTTAACCGCCACAAACCGTTTGCTGCCGAGTGCCACTCGTCAAGCTCAAACTCAAACTGCCCTGTAACACCTTGGTTGACAATGTGCAGAGGCCGGGTCATTTCTATAATATCACCGTTATCTGTTGTGATGTTACAAGTTATGGGCGTACCACTGTATCCGCAATTAATAACCTCTGCAGAAACAGAAAATGATGAGTCCAGACCTTTTGTTAATCTTACTTCAAAGTCAGATTGTTTAAAACGCATTACAGGATTTTGCGGCAGAGAAAACTTTACCGTTGCATCTGAAGCCAGGCTGTTTTTAACGTTGATGTATACTTCTTCCTTCATGCCCGGTTTTACTGCTTGCAGCTTTCTGCCGAGACTGATTGCAACCGGGAACTTCGGTTCGATACCAAGCCCGAACTCTGCGGTTTTTCCGTTTACTGTCACGTCTGCAAGAACACACGGATGCATACGCATATCATCTTGAGCTTCGGCAATTGCTCCGACAAAAAACTCGCCGGTAAAGATTGCTTCATCTTTAATGTTATTTTCCCAAGACCCGTTGAATTTTATTACATCATTATTTTTTGCGTTTATGGATATATTTAATTCTTTACCTGACTTATTTTTTATAGCAAATTTGCATGGGTAGCTTAAGCCATAAGCAAGGTCGTGGTTTTCTGCAGTCATTTCAATTAAATAGTCATCTGTTTCGACCAGGTTGATTCTGCGCCCGGTCTTTTCAAAACCGACCCTGAGAGACCTCCCGTCTTTTTCCCATTCATATTCATATAACTCGAATTTATTTACTTTTTTACCATCGGTTTTAATATCGATTTTTCTGGTAGAATCCGCATACCAGTTTGCGGTTTCAAAGTATTCTTTTATCAGATCCGTAGAAAGCACGGTTGGTATAAAATTACTTAGATGTGTAGTGTCGGCGCGGTCTTCCCAAAAGTATCCGCACTTTTTATACATTGGCACAGCTTTGGTGTTTCCGGGCCATGTATGTATATCAAGCCTTGGCATTCCGCGGGCAATGGTTTCATTGACGCACATTAAAACAAGCTCTTTGCCGAGTCCCTTGCCATGATAATCCGGTCTTACATTCAAAAGGTGCACATATGCGGTATCGGCATCCTTATAGTATCTGTTAAAGCTGCAATACCCGAGAGCTTCGCCATCTTTCATTGCAATATATACATTAAAGAACATGCCGCTTTCGCGTTTTGCGATAACCCGTTCGGCGGTATAGACTCCTGAATCAAATGAGCCGCCCCAGCCCTCGCCGCTTTTGTTCCACATATCGGCAACAGCCTCGGCAAGAGAATCTTCATACTCTACTATTTCTGTCCCGTCAAGGAGTGTTTTATAAACTTTCATTTCATTTCTCGTTTCTGTTTTTTATCCTGCCGACGATATTTATTAATAATAAACTAATAAAAAAATCGAAGGCGTTTTTGTTTTTAAGCCTTCGACTGTTATTCACAATAGCATTTAAATTTATACTACTCCAAACAAATCAGCAAAAGCCCGGCACTGCATGAAAAAGGGCGCACTTTCCCTACGGACTTACCTTTATTGACTTTGAGATTTCTGCTTAAAAATGCCATGACCTTTACTCCTTTCTTATTATTTTCGACTAATCTTAACGCAGCACAGCGGTATTGTCAAGCAATTATTATATAAACTCATGAGTTTTTCGGATCATAATAGTTGCATCCTCAATCGGGTCGTTATAGTAATCCTTACGCACCCTGTTGTTTATAAACCCATGTTTTTTATAGAGACGAACTGCCGCAATGTTACTGCTTCGCACTTCAAGAAAAATTGATTTTAAATTGCTTTCTTGCACATACTCAAGAACAGCTTTCATCAACATATCACCAATACCGCGTCTTCGGGCAGTGTCGTCAACGGCGATCTGTAATATCTCCGCGTCTTCATCGACTTTCCTGATAACTATAAAACCTTTAACGGTGTTATCTGCTGCTGCATAAAAGGTTGAATCACCTTTATCCAGTTCGTCTTTTAACATTTTATATGTCCATGCCGGTGAAATAGAACCTTGACCTATTTCTAAAATTTTTTGTAAATGTTCCTCTGTTGCTTTAATAATATGTATCATTTTGCATCATACCAACTTTTTCCCGCACGTGTTTCTGCAATTAGAGGGACTGACAGCTTTGCGGCGTTCTCCATTTCACTGCGAAGCACAGCACTTACTGCATCGGCCTCATCTTCGGGGCATTCAACGATTAATTCGTCGTGTACCTGTAATATTAATCTCGCTTTTAACCCCCCGGTTTTTAACCGCTCCCACACATTGTTCATGGCGATTTTCATTATGTCTGCAGCGGTTCCTTGAATCGGCATGTTTAAAGCAACTCTTTCGCCAAAAGAACGTGTATTAAAATTATGTGATTTCAGCTCCGGTAGATATCTACGGCGACCAAACAGTGTAGAAACATACCCGAGTTCTTTTGCGCTTTTAACGATTTCTGTCATATATTCACGAACGCCCGAGTATTTATTAAGATAATTCTCAATATAAACTTTTGCTTCTTTTGGTGTTACGCCTATATCGTTTGCAAGCGAAAAAGCGGATATACCGTAAACGATTCCGAAATTAACCGCTTTTGCGCGAAAACGGTGCAGCGGTGTAACTTCTGTAACAGGAACATCAAAAACCTGTGAAGCAGTTACTGTATGAATATCTTCGTTATTTTCAAATGCACGGAGCATAACAGGGTCGTTTGCTATGTGCGCAAGCAGCCGAAGCTCTATTTGTGAATAGTCTGCATCTACCAAAACCATACCTTCTGCGGCAACAAACATTTTACGAAGCTCTCCGCCAAATTCCTTTATTATGGGAATGTTTTGTAAATTAGGTTCTGTGGAAGACAACCGCCCGGTGGCAGTGACAGTCATTTGGAAGCGGGTGTGAATGCGACCGTCGGAGCCGATTACTTTAAGCAAACCGTCTGCATAAGTGGATTTAAGTTTTGAAAACTCTCTGTAATCCTTAATAAGTTCTATTATAGGATGCTTGCCGGCCAAGCTGTCAAGCACGTCAACATTTGTCGAATATCCTGTTTTTGTCTTTTTTGGAGCGGGCAGCATAAGTTTTTCAAACAGAATCACAGCAAGCTGCTTTGGAGAATTAATATTAAATGTTTCATGTGCCTGTTCGTAGATTTTCTTTTCAAGATTTGATATTCGCTCCGATAAATCAACACCAAAGCGTACAAGTGCATCCTTATCGACAAGAAAACCGTCAAGCTCCATTTCTGCAAGCACGCGGCATAAAGGAAGTTCAATTTCGTTATATAGTTTAGTAAGCTCCATTTCTTGCAGCTTATTGTCCAATACCGGCTTTAACAGACCGATGGTAAAAGCTTCTTCCGCAAGCTGTTTTCCGGAGTCATCCAACAATGAGATTTGCCCGTCTTCCTCACAGTTTGACTTTAAGGAGTATCCGCAATAAAACTCGGAAATTCTTGCTATATCATAATTACTGTCGGTTGGCGATATTAAATAAGCAGCAAGGGCGGTGTCAAACACCCATCTGTCTGTTTCAAAACCGCGCTCAAGACAAGCTCTTATAATATCTTTGATATCGTGTCCGACTTTTTTTACATCACAGTGTAATAAGGTTTTTAATACATCGGTAAAATTAGCGGTGACTCCCTGCTGGATAATAAAAACTTTTCCGTCGTTTCCCATAGATACAGCGATACTGTCAAAAAATCCGACATCGATACCCAACGTAACATATTCGGCTTTTTTTGCATTAGCAATTAGAGTTTCACATTCCTTTACAGTAGTAATGGTAATAACCTCAATCTCAGGAACCGCTCCAATGCCGGACGCAGCCGAATTTGGTGTTCTCAACCTGTACTTATCGATAAAACTGATAAACCTGAGACGTTTAAAGAGTTCATACAGCCTGTCGTTGTCAAACTCTTTTCTTATGCTGTCGTTCGGGGAAAAGTTAAAAGGTGCATCTACTTTTATTTCAGCAAGTTCATATGACAACTCAGCACTATCTTTGCCCGCGTTTAACTTGTTTTTTAAAGTATCTTTTATATCCAATTCGTCAATGTTTTTATATATATCAGTTATATACCCGAACTTCTGAACAAGCTCCATCGCAGTTTTTTCGCCGACACCGGCAACACCCGGAATATTATCGGATGAATCGCCCATTAAAGCCTTCAGGTCGACTATCATTTCAGGTTTAAAATTGTATTCTTCAATAAAAACATCAGGTGTATAGTTTTTGGTTTCTGTTTGACCGCCTTTGGTTTTTATATGCTTTACTCTTGTTTTGTCTGTAACAAGTTGCAACGTATCTTTATCGCCGGTTACAATTACACACTCCCAGCCGTCGTTTTCACAAACTTTTGCAAGTGTTCCGAGCAAATCATCGGCTTCCCAGCCTGCAAGTTCATAACATTTTATATTCATGGCATCGAGAACATCTTTTAGAATAGGCATTTGAACGACAAGATCTTCGGGCATACTTTTCCTATGAGCCTTGTACTCTTTATAACGCTCATGCCTAAATGTCGGAGCGGGAAGGTCAAAAGTTACGCAAAGCGCATCCGGAGATTCTTCGGCAAGAAGTCTTTGTAAAATCGCAAGAAAACCGTAAATCGCGTTTGTAGGGGTTCCGTCACTTGCGGAGAGATGCCGTATGCCAAAAAATGCCCTGTTAACAATACTGTTGCCGTCAATAGCCATTAATTTCAAGATAATTTCCTCCGTTTAAACTGCGTTTACATGCCATATCAGTATATCCCCTTTGCCCGGCAAAGGCAATGACAAGATGTTGCTTTAGCGGCTTTACAACAAGGTCTTCTTTTAATCATATCACGAAGTGAACCACGCCTAAACATGGATATATATGCAAAACAAGCGAATATTCATACGCACACAAAACGGACACAGCCCTTGCGCGTCAAGCGCAACCCACAGGGCGCATGGTTAATTATTTACACAAACTGCATAAAAATGCAAAAATTAGTATTGCATAACCATTCACATTGTGATATAGTCCCATTTAATGAACTATGCTTATATGTGTAAAGCAAGGAGTACGGGGTAAAATGAAACCAAAAATATTTATTGACGGACAGGAAGGCACAACAGGTTTACAAATTTATGACAGGCTTTCCGCCAGAGATGATATTGAGTTATTACATATAGACGATTCAAAACGAAAAGATACCACAGAGCGTAAGAAGCTGATTAATGAATCGGACTTGGTTTTTTTATGCCTCCCCGACGCAGCGGCAAGAGAATCCGTTACATTAATTGATAATACAAACACAAAAGTTATAGATGCTTCTACAGCTCACAGAACCAATTCAGACTGGGTTTACGGATTTGCCGAACTTTGTGGACATCAGCGTGAGAAAATAAAAAACTCCAGAAGAGTTGCAAACCCCGGCTGTCACGCAACGGGGATTATTGCATCGGTTTACCCGCTGATATCACTCGGTATAATGCCTTTAAATTACCCACTTACATGCTTTTCTCTTACCGGTTACTCCGGCGGAGGGAAAGCAATGATTAACTCTTACGAAAACAGCAAAACACCTGAAATGTTTGCTCCGAGAATGTACGGACTCGACCTGCAGCACAAGCATCTTCCCGAGATTATGCATATAACGGGATTAACATATGAACCTGTATTTTGCCCGATTGTTGATGATTACTATAATGGCATGGCAACGACAGTAATGATACATAATGATACATTAACAGGAAAACATTCCGCGAAAGGGATAATGCGAAATCTCACAGATTATTATTCAGGAGAACCATTTGTATCAGTAGCACCGGAGCTTGGAAACGGAATGCTTGAGAGTAATTGGGGTATCGGCACCGACACTTTGGAACTGACTGTCAGCGGAAACGATAAGCTTACGATTGTAACTGCAAGATTTGATAACCTCGGAAAAGGCGCATCAGGCGCGGCAGTTCAAAATATGAATATAATGTTAGGATTAGAAGTTTGAAAGATAAACTTTCAAACCATAAGTACGTGCCTTTCCAATTTGTGAAGGCATATACGCAACCCTCACAAATTTGAAAGGTATGATAATAACAATGGAATATATAGAAGGCGGCGTGTGTGCTGCAAAAGGATTTCGGGCTTCGGGTTTACATGTGGGTGTAAAAACAAAAAACAAAGAAAAAAAGGACCTTGCTCTTATAGTGGCTGATTGCGATTGCAACGCAGCTGCAGTTTATACAAAAAACATTGTAAAAGCAGCACCGCTTCATGTTACAAAAGAGAATCTACAAAACGGCAAAGCACGTATAGTTTTTGCAAACAGCGGTAATGCAAACGCTTGCGCACCGCTCGGTGAGGAAAACGCGAGGCGCATGTGCTCGGCAGTTGCCGCAGAGCTTGGCATGAGCGAAAGCGATGTTCTTGTTGCATCAACAGGTGTTATCGGGCAAACTCTACCGATTGATGTTGTCGAAGGCGGAGTAAAAGAGCTTGTCTCCGGTTTATCATATGATGGCTCAAAAGATGCTGCGTCGGCAATAATGACAACAGATCTCACTATGAAAGAGGTTGCAGTGGAGCTGGCTATCAGCGGAAAAACAGTAAAAATAGGCGGCATCGCAAAAGGCAGCGGAATGATTCACCCCAACATGGGCACGATGCTTGGCTTTCTGACAACAGATTGTGCAATCAGCTCTGAGATGATACAGAAAGCTTTGATAGAAGCCACAAATATCAGCTTCAACAGAGTTTCGGTAGATGGAGACACATCAACAAACGATATGCTGACTCTGATGGCAAGCGGTCTTGCAGGAAACGATGAAATCACAACAACAGGTGCAGAGTATGATTTATTCACAGAGGCACTAAACGCCTTATGTATTGAACTGGCAAAAATGATAGCATCCGACGGCGAGGGTGCAACACACCTTATTACATGCAAAGTAAGCGGAGCCGGGAATGAAGAAGATGCTGAGACTCTCTCAAAGTCAGTCATATCATCAACCCTCACAAAAGCGGCAATATTCGGGACAGATGCAAACTGGGGACGTATTCTTTGTGCAATGGGATACTCGGGTGTGAAGTTTAATCCCGATACGGTAAATATCGCATTTGAATCGAAAGCCGGACGGGTAGATGTATGCGGATCGGGCAGAGGCTTACCGTTTGACGAACCTCTCGCAAAAAAAATTCTGACAGAACACGATATCACAATAGATATCAATGTAAACTCGGGCACAGCTGAATGTACCTGCTGGGGCTGTGACATTACTTATGATTACATAAAAATAAACGGAGATTACAGGACATGATTAATAATAACCGGGAACGCGCACAAACATTGGTTGAAGCACTGCCATATATCCAAAAATTCACAGGAAAAGTTGTTGTAATAAAATACGGCGGCAATGCAATGATCAGCGAGGAATTATTCGATGCGGTAATAGAAGATATGATATTGCTGCAGCTCGTCGGCATCCATGCTGTGCTTGTTCACGGCGGAGGTCCGGAAATAAACGAGATGCTCGATAAACTCGGCATGGAATCCCGCTTTGTAAACGGACTGCGTTACACCGATAAGGAAACAATGGATATTGTTCAAAGTATTTTATGCGGAAAAGTTAACAAAGACCTTGTATCCACAATTGTCAGAAAAGGCGGAAGCGCTGTCGGTCTGTGCGGACTTGACGGAAAAATGCTTGAAGCAACAAAAATGGACAGAGGCGACGGAGAAGATTACGGCTTAGTCGGCGACATCATAAAAGTCAACCCCGAAGTCGTTCTTCAAGCAATAGAAGACGGGCACATCCCTGTCATTGCAACGGTTGCATACGGCATAGACAATGAAACGGCATACAATGCAAACGCAGATACAGCAGCAGCAAAGCTTGCCATAGCTCTCGGAGCGGAAAAGCTTATACTTCTGACAAATACCCGGGGCGTTCTGCGGGAAAAAGACAACGATGAATCACTGATCAAACAAATCGAAGCAAAAGAAATAGAAAACTTAATGGCGCAAGGAATTATCGAAGGCGGCATGATACCAAAGATAGAATGCTGCGCAGATGCAATAAGCGGAGGAGTCCGAAGAACACACATCTTAGACGGACGTATACCACACTCAATACTGATAGAAATGCTGACCGACGAAGGCGCCGGCACAATGATATATTGAGTGTCAGGGGGACGGTTCTCCTGACACCCTGCCAAGAGAACCGTCCCCCTGACACCATGACACAAAAAGGAGAAAATCATGAACAGTGATAATATAAAACAACTTGATGCTCAAAATGTTATGCAAACTTACGCACGTTTTGATGTTGCAATCGAACGCGGTGAGGGTGCTACTCTATACAGTCCCGAGGGGAAGGAATACATCGACTTTACAAGCGGTATAGGCGTCAACTCCATAGGCTACGGCAATAAAAAATGGGCAGATGCCATATATGCTCAAGCGTTAAAGCTGCAACATATATCAAATCTTTTCTATAGTGAGCCGTACAATAAACTTGCGGAGATTCTTATAAAACGTACGGGCATGAAAAACGTGTTTTTCTCAAACGCAGGAGCAGATGCCAACGAAGGCATGATAAAACTTGCGAGAAAATATTCCTTTGACAAACACGGCAAAGGCAGAAGCACAATTATCTGCCTGTATCAAAGCTTCCACGGAAGGACAATAACAACTCTTGCCGCTACGGGGCAGGAAGTATTCCACAATTATTTCTTTCCGTTCACCGAAGGATTTAAACACGTACCGGCAAATGATTTTGAATCATTAAAAAACGAAATAACCGATAATGTTTGTGCTGTGCTTGTTGAGTTTATCCAAGGTGAAGGAGGCGTTCTGCCGCTCAACTACGAATACGTAAAAGCAGTGTCTGAAATATGTAAAGCAAAGGACATAT
>Ga0123356_10005160_pt1 | contig 13375 bp, 9 predicted proteins | sample TergutEmb28metaG_2_FD_92546 | JGI IMG/M metagenome (GOLD analysis project Ga0123356, IMG submission 92546) | Embiratermes neotenicus P3 segment gut microbial communities from Petit-Saut dam, French Guiana - Emb289 P3 | ecosystem: Host-associated > Arthropoda: Insects > Digestive system > Gut ... | reverse complement strand
CTTCGTGACGCCGGGGGCCTCCGTGGTGAGCACGGCGGTCGCCGACCTCACCGGGCACCCACCCACCTCCCTGAAGGCTTTCCTGGAGGCGAACAAGGGCAAGCTGCTCCCGAGCTGATGCAGACGAACGAGCACGGGGCACGCGGGGTGTGAAAAAATATGCTCAACCCGCCGCGCGGCACGCCTCGCGAGCACGGGAATCACATCCAGCTTAGAGGGTCTGCGGATGCGCAAGAAGACTGTCGGCTCGTGGCTGATCGTGTGCGGTTGCGCCTTAAGTCTCGTCTCCTGGCTCACGGCAGCTGCCCGGGAAGGCGATGCCCGACCCGTCCCCACAGCCAGCACCTACTTGAACGGCATCGCTGAGGAGGGCTTCAACCACAGCGAGATAGCCTCGCTGGCCGAGTATCTGTCCGACCAGATCGGTGGGCGCATGACTAACTCGCCGGCCATGCGACGCGCGGAACGCTGGACGCAGGAGCGCTTTGGCGCCTGGGGCCTGAAGAACGTCCACACCGAGGGATTCGATTTTGGCCGCGGTTGGTGGATCGAGGCGGCGCATGTCCGCATGGTGACGCCGCGGCCGCTCGAGCTGAAGGCCATCCCGGTCGCCTGGACACCGCCCACGCAGGGGGTCCTGTCCGCCTCGATCGTCGTCGCGCCGATGAGCGCAGAGAAGGACTTTGCGGAGTGGAAGGGGAAGCTGTCTAACAAGATCGTGCTGGCGAGCTGGCCAGCGCCTCAGGGAGATGACTACCAGGCACCGTTTCGCCGTTACTCGAACGAGGACATCCAGAGGATGGATCGATACCAGCAGCCGTCCTTCAATCCGGAGGACCGCAAGCGGCGCATCGAGCGCTATCGCTTCAGGGAGCAGCTGGATGAGTTCCTCGCCCAGGAAGGCGCCCTCGCCCTCGTGACAATGTCGCGGACCGAAGGACGCCTCGTGCATGGAGAAGGCAACGGCTTCCGTGTCGGTCACACGCCGAAGCTCCCCGCGCTCGAGCTGGCCGCCGAGGACTATCGCAAGCTCGCGCGCCTCGCCAAGGTGGGCGAGGTGAAGCTCGAGATCGAGAACCGGGTGCATTTCGAGGACGCAGACCACAACGCCTACAACGTGCTCGCGGAGATTCCCGGCACCGAGCCCTCTGCAGGCTACGTGATGGCGGGCGCGCACCTCGATAGCTGGGTGGCGGGGGACGGCGCGGCGGACAATGGTGCCGGCAGCATCATGATCATGGAAGCCGCACGCATCCTTGCAAAGGTCGGCGTCAAGCCCCGGCGCACGATCCGCTTTGTCCTCTGGGCCGGTGAGGAGGAAGGGCTGCTGGGGTCTGTCGCCTACGTCGAGAAGCACCTCGCGCAGCGGCCTGCACCCACTGATCCGACGCTGAAGGACTTGCCGACGTACTTCACCGAGGACAACTTTCCGGTGCATACGCTGCCCGGCTTCGATGAGCTCGATGCGTACTTCAACATCGACAACGGCTCGGGGAAGGTGCGCGGCATCTACACTGAGGGCAACCTCGGCGTCGTGTCCACGTTCCATGAATGGCTCGCTCCCTTCGCCAGCATGGGCGCAAGCGCTGTGGTCGCTGAGCCGACCGGCGGCACCGATCATGTGTACTTGAGCCGCCTGGGCCTGCCCGCATTTCAGTTCATCCAGGACCCGCTTGATTACGACAGCCGGGTGCACCACACGGACCTGGATACCTACGATCACCTGCGGATCGAGGACATGAAGCAGGCCTCCGTTGTGCTTGCCTCAATCCTCGTCGATGCGGCCGATGCAGAGAAGACGCTGCCTCGCAAGCCAGTGCCCGCCGAGCCGAAGCCGACGGACCCCTTTGCCTACCCTGATCCCTCAAGGAGATGACGGAGCGCGGCGGCCGCGGGCCCGACGGCCCGCACGCCGCCGCCCCGCTGCTCGCCTTCTCGTCCGAAACCCCGAGTCTCACTCGTGCGGAAGCGCGAAGCACATGCCGTGCCATGACGCGATGTGACGTAGGTCCGTGTATCGGCATCGAGGATGCCGGGATGCAACGGGCTCGGCAGACAGTCAACGCGCTCGTGAAGGGAGAAATGTTGGCAAATGCATGCCCGGACGGTCCGAGGGCGCGCCAATTGACACAGCTGCAGCTTCCTCTACTTCACTGCAAGATCAATCCCACGCGGCAACTGGGACGGCAGCATAGCCCGGCGACATCCGTCTGGTCTGTTATATAGCGAGAGATGTAGATCGAGAGAGCGGAAGTCACCGAAGCGCAGTTGTTCTGCCACGGCAAACCAACTGCATCGCTGCTGTCCACCCGCAAACCTGTCTGAGGAGCTCCTATGCCCAGGTTCATCGAGACCACTGACGGCTACATCAACGCTGAGCGGGTGACCCAGATCAAGCAAGAAACCGTGAGCGAGGACAGGTCGCTTGACTGGTTCGAGCGGACGCGGCATCGCATTCATTGGCGGGACAGCGCCGGGAACGCGCGGATATCGACGTCCATAGACCTCCACTTCTCGCCGCATGATCTGAACGTCACGGTCGTCCAGGCGCACGCTGGGTACTTTATCCTCGTGCCCATGTGGGACGGCCCAGAGACCCTCGAAGTCCAGCGCCACCCGGTGGTCGGCTGGAAGATCGACGGGTCGATCCCTCTGCCGCTCTGGTTCGGCGATGGCGGCCCTGGTGCTGACAATGTGCCAGTCGTGCTGCACCCCGACGGGCGCGTGAGTCAGGATACCGCGGACGGGTTTCGCTGGTACGCAAGTCAGGATGAATGGGCAAAAGACGAGACAGAGCAGCAGGCGAAGCGCATGGCGAAAGGCCGCAAGGCACCTCCGCACGCATGACACTCGCGCTCAAGCCTTTATCTCACCACGGCGCTTCGGCTGTGCTCGAACGCGAGGCCCCGCCAAAGGCTACGCACTGCGCCACAGCAGCACGTCCGGCCGCTTCATCCAAATCCAGCCTGCCCGATGCGAACGTTCAGCCGTGTCTGCCAGCCAGGACCGCTCTCGCGGAAGTACGTGACGATATCCGGGTCCAACCGCACCGTCACCGGCTCATTCGTGACCTCGCTTTTCGGACGGCCGCGGCGGCGCTTCGCCACGATCTCGCGGTACGGCCGCAAGCTCGCCAACTGCTCAGCGGTGAGTTCGGGGTTGACCGGGTCTTGCGCGATGCCGCGTTTGATGCGCGCCTCTTCGGCGGGGATGTTAAGGCGCAAGTAGCGCTTGTTCGCCTTTTTCCTGTGGATATCTGCACATCTCTGAGTTTGTGGATGGGCTCAGGCTCGCCCGGTTCGATCTCAACGAAGACGGCCGTGCAGCTGGGCATTTGGCAGTGGAGCTATACCGACAAAGCGTTCTTCGCCACAGTCCTGTGAGTCATCGACCGTCGCCGTCAACGCGTCTCCGGTCCAGCCGCGCGGCCTCGGAGAGCCCGATGCCGTTCCAGTGCTGCGAGAACTCCGCCACGATCGCCTCGTCCCTGAAGACGTCATCCTGGCGGTCATACATCGATGTGCTCGCGGACTACGTGAAGCGCCAGCGCGGTCGCTCAGCAAGCTAGATCGCGCCCAGCGCCCCCAACCCGCGGCCTTTGGAACGGCGCAGCGCCTGACCTCCTTAGTCTGCTCGAATACGACGATCACTGCGACGCCCGCCCAACTACACACTGGCACGGTGGTGTCCCACAGCCGCCCCCTGGAGGTGCCGCGGACACTCGCCCCTCGTACCGCGTTATAGACAGCCCAGCTGCGGCCTGCTCAGTCTCCGAATACCTCTCGCACCACATCCGGCCGCTTCGCTGCGATCTTCAACAGCGCTCGTGCGGCGACCGATGGCTTGCGCCGGCCCTGCTCCGAGCTCTCAAGCGTGCGGCTGGAGACACCCAGGAGCCTGAGACAGTCCGCCCTTCGCGCGCGTCTCGGTGATCTCGGAGACCTTGAACCGATGCACGCGGTGGCGCAGCTTGATGCCGGCCCGGGCCTCCGCCAGTCCGGCCTCGATCTCGGCCTTGATGTCCCGCTTAGCGTCGCCGGGCGATGAGCTGAGCTCCTTTCTGGCCCCACCCTTTCGCGAGCCTCGCGGCCGAGCCCTCGGGCAGATGACCGGCGACAGTGAGCGCGGCGATCGTTCGCATAGTCCTATGAGGCAAGAATCCTTTCCTGAATGGCGGTCGCGACGATGGTTGTACGTGCAGGCTCGAACGCCTGCGATGTTGAATATGTCTCGCCGTCATACCGCTGCCGATGAACGCCGTGCAGCCCGATACCCGAAACCGTAGCGTTCCAGCCAGCCCTCTGCACGGCTCCAGCGGGCCACCGGAAACTTGACCTGGCAAGCGAAATTCGCTCCTGCGTGCAGTGAATGTAAGTCCCGGCGCGTGCCACCATTCCCGTGTAGGCTGCGCGCGCTCTATGATCGAAACTCCCACAGCTCGCCACCCGGCTCCGGTCGGGCTCATCCATGCGGCTCTTGCTGTCGGCGGCTTCGCGATCGGCACGACCGAGTTCGCGACGATGAGCGTCGTTCCTCTGATCTCGCGGGGCCTGGGGATCGATGAGCCGACCGCCGGTCACGTGATCAGCGCCTATGCGCTGGGCGTGGTCGTTGGCGCACCGCTCATCGCGACCCTCACGGCACGCATGGCCAGGCGCACCTTGCTGATCCTGCTCATGGGTGTCTTTGCACTGGCCAATGGCCTCTCCGCGCTTGCACCGACCTACCATTGGATGCTGGTGTTTCGCTTCCTGAGCGGCCTGCCGCACGGGGCCTACTTCGGGATCGCCGCCCTGGTCGCCGCGTCGCTGGTTCCGCTTGAACGGCGTGTAGAGGCGGTCGGGCGCGTGCTGCTGGGTCTCACGATCGCCACCATCGTCGGGGTTCCCTTCGCCAACTACCTCGGGCACGGGCTCGGGTGGCGATGGGGCTTCGCAGTAGTGGCGCTGCTGGCGGCCACGACCGCGGCCCTGGTCGCATGGCTGGCGCCGCGGGATCGCCCTGACCCGCAAGCGACGCCGTTGCGCGAGCTCGGTGCTCTCAAGCAATCGCAGGTCTGGCTCACGCTGGCAACGGCTGCCATTGGCTTCGGCGGCTGCTTCGCCGTCTACACCTATCTCGCCTCCACGCTTTCGGCGGTCACGCACGTACCGCTGACCGCGGCTCCGATCGCGTTCGCCGCCTTCGGAGTGGGCATGACCGCCGGGAACATCATCGTGCCGCGCTTCGCCGGGCGCGCGCTGATGCCCGCAGCCGGTGCACTGCTGGTCTGGTCAGCCGTGGCGCTCGCTCTCTACAGTGTCGCGGCGAGCCAGCTCTGGAGCATCGTTCTGGACATGCTGGCCATTGGCTTTGGATGTGCGCTCGGGCCAGTCTTGCAAACGCGGCTGATGGACGTGGCCCAGGACTCGCAGGCGCTGGCAGCGGCGCTGCACCACGCAGCGTTCAATTTCGCCAATGCCCTGGGCCCGCTGCTCGGAGGCCTCGCGATCGCCGCCGGATTCGGCTGGACATCCACCGGCTGGGTCGGCTGCGCTCTGGCGCTCTCGGGTCTGGCTTTCTGGTCGCTCTCGCTGCGTCTCGAGCAGCCCATCGTGCAGCCGGCGTAGACGGCACTCGATCAACTCGATTCGCCCTGGTAGCGTATACCTGCAGCCGGCAACCCTGGCTGCGCATCTTCCTGTTGCTCGAGGTGTAATGTGGGGTCAAGCCGCTGCCTGGTGGCGCTCCTTGGTGTTCTGTCCTGCCTGACGGCGCTGCCGGCTAGCGCCGCGCCCTCCCAGATCGAACCGCTGCTCAAGCCGCTGCACTGGCGCTCGATCGGACCGTTTCGCGGCGGCCGCGTGCTCACCGTCACGGGTGTGCCCGGCGAGCAGAACCACTTCTACTTTGGCGCCGTGAACGGCGGGGTGTGGGAGACGCTTGACGCCGGGCGCACCTGGGCACCGATCTTCGACTCGGCACCGGTCGGTTCCGTCGGCGCCCTCGCGGTCGCGCCCTCAGACCCGAGGGTGATCTACGTGGGCACAGGCGAGGCGGACATGCGCTCGGACATCGCGCAAGGCGCCGGCGTGTACCGCTCGAGTGATGGGGGCCGCAGCTGGCAAGCGATCGGACTCAGCGACTCCCAGCAGATCGGCCGCATACTCGTTGATCCGACGCATCCTGATCTGGTGCTGGTGGCGGCGCTCGGCCATCCCTATGGCCCAAGCGAGCAACGCGGCGTGTTCCGCTCGAGCGACGGCGGCAAGACCTGGCAGCGCACGCTGTTCAAGGATACCGACACGGGCGCGATCGATCTCGCCTTCGAGCCCGGCAACCCCAGGGTCGTCTATGCTGCCCTGTGGCAGACGCGACGGCCGCCGTGGAACGTCTATCCGCCCTCGAGCGGCCCGGGAAGCGGTCTGTACAAGTCACAGGACGGAGGTCAGACCTGGACCCGGCTCACCGGCCACGGCCTGCCGGACTCGGTCGGACGGATCGGGATCGCGGTTGCGCCATCGAAACCGCAGCGTGTATTCGCGCTGATCGATGCGCTGGAGGGCGGGCTGTATCGCTCCGAGGATGGAGGAGCGAGCTGGACCAGGGTGGCCGAGGATCGCCGCATCTGGGGACGAGGCTGGTACTTCGGCGGCATCACGGTCGATCCCACGAGTGCAGACGTCATCTATATCTGCAACACGGCCACGTATCAGTCCAAAGACGGCGGCAAGAGCTTCGTGCCGGTCAAGGGCGCCCCTGGGGGCGACGACTATCATCAGCTCTGGATTGACCCGCAGAACCCGCAGCGACGCATCCTCGGCGTCGATCAAGGCGCACTGGTGACGCTCGACGGCGGGGCCACCTGGAGCTCGTGGTACAACCAGAACACAGCCCAGTTCTATCACGTCATCACCGACAACCGCTTCCCGTACTGGGTTTACGGCGCGCAGCAGGACTCCGGAGCCGCCGGCGTCCCCAGCCGCACGGACAACATAGACGGCATCAACTTGAGGCAGTTTCGCGAGGTGACCGCCGGCGGCGAGAGCGACAACATCGCCCCTGACCCGGATGATCCCGAGATCATCTTCGGCGGACGAGTGGAGAAGCTCGATCTGCACACCGGACAGACCGAGAGCGTGCCACCGACGCTCGCCTACCCCGACATCTATCGCGGCACCTGGACGCTACCGCTCGTCTTCGGCAGCGGACACGCGCTCTACTTCGGCAACCAGCGCGTGTTCCGTACCACCGACGGTGGCAAGCACTGGGATGCGATCAGCCCCGACCTGACCCGGGAGGCACCGGCGGTTCCCGGCAATCTGGATCTACCCACGACATTGGACAACGAGCACGCCGGCCCGCGCCGTGGCGTCGTCTACGCCATCGGCCCTTCGCCGCTTGCGCCGCGTCTCATCTGGGCAGGCACGGATGATGGCCTCCTGTGGCGGACCCGCGATGCCGGCGCGCACTGGGATGACGTGACGCCCAGGGCACTCACCGCCTGGTCGAAGGTCGGCGTGGTCGAGCCGTCGCATTTCGATGCCGACAGTGCCTACATCGCAGTCGACCGCCACCGCCTCGATGACCCCAGGCCCTACATCTATCGCACCCACGATGGCGGAGCGAGCTGGACGCTCATCATTGAGGGCATCGCCGATCAGCCCATCCTGAACAGCGTCAACTTCGTGCGGGAGGACCCCGTCCGCAAGGGTCTGCTGTACTGTGGCACCGAGCGCGGCGTATATGTCTCACTTGACGACGGTGACCACTGGGCGCCCCTGCAGCAGAACCTGCCGCGCACCTCGGTGCGCGACCTGCAGGTACATGGCGATGATCTGGTGATCGCCACTCACGGCCGCGGCTTCTGGATCATGGACGACGTCGCGCCGCTGCGCTCGCTCGCCGCGGACACGAGCACCGCCACGCGCTTGCTGCCACCGGCGCTCGCCTACCGCGTGCGATCAACGGGCTTCACCGGCACGCCGATGCCGAAGGACGAGCCCATGGGGTCGAATCCTCCGCTGGGTGCCTACATCGACTACGTGCTGGATGGGGCTGCCTCGGGGACCGTGACCCTGGAGATCTCCGATGCGCACGGCACCCACGTGCGCAGCTTCAGCAGCGACGACAAGCGTGCGCAGCCGGATGTCACCAAGATCCAGATCACCCCTGACTGGGTGGTCCCGCCTGAGCCGCCTGCAGCAGGTGCCGGCGCCCATCGATTCGTCTGGGACCTGCACTACGCTACACCCAAGCCCGAGCTGCCCACCGAGGAAGACGAGGAAGCGCCAGGCGTGTGGGCCCCACCGGGTCGTTACCGGATCACCCTCAAGGTGAACGGTCAGAGCTACGAGCAAGGGCTCACCGTGCTTCCCGATCCTCGGGTCAAGCTCGCCGATGCGGCCTATGCAAGGCAGTTCGCCCTCGCGCGCCAGGTCGAGCACGCACGCATCGAGCTCGCGGCAGCCCTCGCCGAGGCAGGCAAGATTCACGGCGCAATCGCCGCGCGCAGCAAGCAGGCGAGCGGCGTACTGGCCTCGGCCCTCGCGGCCGCCGACCAGCGACTTCTCGCCGTCAGCGACCTGCCACCGCCGCGGGATTCGATCTACTGGAGCGGACCCGCGCCCCGGACAACTGCCGGCTTCAGGTACCTGAGCGGGGCATTCGGGGAGCTCGCCCGCGCGGTTGACGGCGCGGATGCAGCCCCGACCCTCGATGTGCAGCAAGGCTACGCCAAGGATCGCGCCCTGCTGAGTGCTGCGCTTGGCGAGTGGAGTGCATTCAAGGCCACCACGCTTCCTGCGCTCAACAAGCAGCTGCAGGCTGCTGGAGCAGCACCGCTCGCGCCATGAATGACCACTGGCAGCCGTACAGAGGGCGCGAGACAGCGGACCGTACTCGCGCCCTCGCCGGGTCTACGAATTCAACGCCACTCCCTGATCACGACTTCCGTGCAACACGCGCCCGACAGCCACCATACCCGCCTTGTCATCGATCCTGTACCAGATCATGTACCCGCGAGGGACAAGCACGCGCTGTAACCGCGCCCACACGGCGCTCAGGGTGCGCTCGCGGTGACTTCTGCAAGCAGCATGACCCGGTCGAGTAGCTTGTCAGCCCACGCAAGCGCCCGCTGCGGGTCATCCTCTGTGTAACTCAACGCATCCTCGATATCGAGGTCGCCGTGCGGCGGTAAGATTCACGAAGGCGAGCAGGGAGTCGATCCGCCTGCGCGCGCTGGCGCGGGTCAGGCCTTTCACGGCGGCTATGTACTCGAGCAACTCGAGCGCCGTGAGGTGTGGATACACGCCGAAATCCTGCGGCAGGTAGCCGAGCGCAGGCCGCAGCGCCTGCGGCTTTCGCGTGATGTCCACATCGTTCCACAGCACCTTCCCGCGCGTCGGCGGGTGATCGTCGCCAGGACCCTCATGAGGTTGGACTTGCCTGCGCCGTTGGGACCCAGCAGGCCCACCACCCCGCGCTCGAGATCGATGCTGAAATCCCGCAGCCCCGACAGGTCCCCGCTGTACCGCTTGCTCACGGCCTCGACAACCAGTCGCATAGACTCGACCTCCGCTCAAGCGCTGCTCATTGTGCAGCGAGCAGCCGGCAAGGGTATACCTCGCGTCGCCGCGGAGTAGTATCTACCGGATACAACAGGCTCAAGCTCGCAGGCCCTCTGGATTTAAAGTCCGAGACTATTGCCGACAGCCGCGTATTGGTACATCGAAGCGAGCAAAGTCAAGATCACTCAAGCTTCACACTAGTTATATTGTCATCGGAGTTCCTGTCAATCCGCTCGTTGAAGGGGTCGATGCCGACAAACCTCGGCAGCTTGTCGAGTACCAGCGTCAATGTTTGCGCTCCGCTCTTGATGGTCATGCGCTCGAAACTGAGCACCGAGTCCCGCTTGTAGCCCTTCGTCGCGGGCTCAACGGTGAAAGCACCCACATCAAATGGCTCAGCAAGAGGCACTTCCGTCTCCTTGCCCGCGCCATCTGCATAGAGCTTCTTACCTTCGACCGTGAAACGGACCTCGTAGCGTCCGTCGGCGCGCTTGCGCGCAGTAGCATCGCGCGCCTTCATGTCATAGAGCGTGATCCGCTCGAAGAGGTCCTTGATTTCCTGCTCGTGCTCCGGCGCCTCTTCGCGAAGCAGGGCGAGGAAGTCCGTGGTCGAGGCATAGGGTGCGGGCTTGAAGGCGTGGGCGGCCAAAAGCCGACGCAACGCACGATCCACCGCTTCCTCGCCCACCACTTCCTTCAGCCAATACATGACCACAGAGCCTTTGTTGTAGTGAATGTACGGCTGATTCTCTACCCGAGCGAGCGGCAGCTCCTCCACGGACTCCGTGCCACGAGAACGCAGGTACTGATCCAGCTCGTACTTCAGGAACTTGCGGATCTGCTCACGCCCATAGACCTTCTCCATCACGAGGAGCGCGGAATACTGCGCGAAGCTCTCCGAGAGCATCGTGTCACCTTGCTTGTCCGCGCCGACCACCTGGTGCCCCCACCACTGGTGCGCAAGCTCGTGAGCCACACCGTAGGTGTACAAGTCAATGTGGCGGTCGGACTCACGGTCATCGAAGTTCTGCATGAAACCGCCTTCGGCGACCGGTATCGTGTTCGCAAACGATTGTGCAAGGCTCGTGGGGGACGGGTATTCCAGGATTCGCGCCTGGCGGAACTGGTACGGCGAGAAGCGTTCGCTGAAGACATCGAGTGATGCCTTCATCGCATTCAGGATGCGCGGGACGTTGTGGTCGTGTCCGGGATGGTAATAGACGGCAAGATTGACCTTCCTGCCATCCTTTCCCGTCCACAAGTCTCGGGCGATCACGTAGCGCGCCGACTGGATAGAGAAGAAGTTGAAGATGGGCGCGTCGGAGCGGGTCACCAGCGTACGCCGGCCATTTTTGACCTCATCGCTCACCGTGTAGCCGGGTGCCAGCGGCGTCTGATCGGCATCGGTCGTGATGCTAATCTCGGTATCCACAAAGTCGCTGTCGCGCCGCATGTAATTGTATGCATCGGCGCTCTCATCCTCGAGCTTTGGCGGACGCAGATCAGCCGGTAGGCCGTTACGGCGGCGGGCGCTGCGGTCCTTCAGCAGGAAATCGCGCGACATGCCGAGCAAAGGAGCGAGCTCGAAATTATTGAGGAACGTGCCGTTCTCGACGATCCGCCACAGCGGCTCTCCGTTGGGAAAGCCGCGTTCTTCTAGCCGCGTCGAGAACCTGAGCGTACGCTGCTCGCCGGGAGCGATCGGGGTGGCCAGACGGTAGATGCGATAGTTGAACTCCGCGTAGTCCTTCTCTAGAGTGGCCGGACCCACGTCGAGTGCCTGCATCTTGAGCGGTCTCTCCCAGCGCACGTGCAGGAAGGCAATCGGGGCGCTCGTACGGTTCTCGATCACGTAGCTGCCGACCGTGTCGGCTCGCACTTGCCGTGGATAAAGTTGCACGGCGAGCTTCACCGCAACGATTTTCGGCTGCGGCATCGATTCGTAGCGCAGGAGGGCCTTCTCGTAGCTGGCAAGATAGTGCTCCTGACCAAGAGCCGTGCTCTGGGAGTAATCGTTCAAAATGTTTGTGTTGTAGTAGATGAAGGCGCCGCTGCCGAGCCAGACGGCCGCTGCGACAGCCACGACTCCCAGCGGGACTCCGCGCAGATCGTGCCACGCAAGGGCAAAGCGCGGCGCGAGCCGCGTCTCGGTGCCGCGCCGCCATAGGAGCAGTGCGAGCATGACGAGTATCGTAGCGAAGGCCGTCCAGTAGAGCTCGAACCAAGCACGCCCGACCCAGAACCGTCCCATGCCGTTCATATCGGACAGCGGCACCGGTGGTGTGTAAGCGTAGCGGTACAGGCCGTTCTCGAAGCCCAAATTGGGAAGGGCCAGGTAGAGCGCGATGCAGACCATCATGACGGCCCAGCCGATCGCCTTGTGCGGCACCAAGGACTGAACGCACACAGCGAACACCGCCAGCAACCAGGCGAATATGGTCTCCGGGACCACGAACCACAGCAGGTAGTGCAGCGGCTCGAGCTGAAAGTAGCCGTGAGCGAGCTGAAACAGCATGGCCATCCCAACACCCGCCACCAGGGTCGCGAACAACACCAAGCCGACGGCCAGCACCTTGGGCAGCAGGATGGACCAGCTCGGTGCCGGACAGGCATCGACGATCTCGTGAATACGGGTCTGCCGCTCGCGCCAGACGAGCTCTCCCGAATAATAGATCGCGATGATCCACGCGACAACAGTGACGCCTTCCTGGAGCTCCCCGATGACTGCTCGGGTCACAGGAAAGTAATTGACGCCGTTGCGACTGACCACGTTGGGTCCGAGGTCTATATAGGTGAAAAACACTCCAAGGGCCACGAGAACATAGAACGCTGGGCTCCTGAACACGGCTCGCATCTCGAAGCGCGTGAGCGCGCTGAAGGCGGACCAGGCGCGGCCGCCGCCGCCGGCGCGGACCCGGCGCGAATGAACAGGCGCCGCCGCGGTGTCAGCGGCCAGCGCAGATACTTCGTGCGGGGAAGCCCCCGACGTCTCGAAGCGAAACATCCTGTAGGCCATTGCGAACAGGAGGCTCGCGACGGCGAGCCAGATCAGCCTGTTCGCGAGCAGCGGCCCCTGCAGCGGCGGCAGCAGCGAATTGCGCTCTGCCAGGGTCCAGTACTTGGTGGCAACGAAAAGTGCCCCCACACCAAAAGGATCGATGAGAGCTGTGATGGAGTCATAGGCAGGATCGAGCAGCAATATCGTGACCGTGGCATAGAGCACGAAGAACGCGACGACACCGAGGTAGGTCCCCATCATCGATCGTGTGGCGGTCGCAAGGGCAAAAAGGGCTGCGCCCAACACCAGCAGCACGGGCAGTCCGACCAGGAACAACGCATACAAATAGTGCACCAGCACGAACGGCCCCACCCTCTGCGGATCAAGCCACGGCATGAAGGAGCCGAGCACGATCGCCAGCGGCACGGCGGCCAGCAGCACGAGTGCGACCATCATGGCACCCGCGAACCGTCCGATCAGATAAGCGCTCTTGCGCAAAGGCGTCGCGAACAGGATGGGGGCGAAGCCTGTGTCCTGATCGCGGACCACCACGTTGGCAACGAAGGCCGTGACGATAAACAAACTGAAGATGCTCATCATCGAGACCTTCTGCACGATCGCGAGCGGCGAGTTCACGTTGACGTTGCCGGGCACCCCCATGTTGTTGTAAGGGCTCACGACCGAAACGAAGGTCATGAAAAAGAAGATCACGAAGCCGATGAGGAACAGCGGCGAGCGCAGCTGATAGCGCAACTCGAAAGCCAGGATCCGCGCCAGCATGGTGAGCCCCCCGTTCAGGCCGCCGCGCGGCGGCTCTCGCTCAGCGTTG
>Ga0123356_10005159_pt1 | contig 13376 bp, 9 predicted proteins | sample TergutEmb28metaG_2_FD_92546 | JGI IMG/M metagenome (GOLD analysis project Ga0123356, IMG submission 92546) | Embiratermes neotenicus P3 segment gut microbial communities from Petit-Saut dam, French Guiana - Emb289 P3 | ecosystem: Host-associated > Arthropoda: Insects > Digestive system > Gut ... | reverse complement strand
TGCGCCGCGGGCGGAACGGGAGAGGCTTCGTACCGCTCAACGATGACTGTCTCTAAGGCACTGCAATACGCAAACGCCTCATTCCATATTTTTTCTACGCTTTCGGGAATCGTAATTTCCGTTAAACTGTTGCAATCGGTAAACGCAAAATCCTCGATTTCCCTTAGTTGGCTGACCGGCTCAAAAACCACCTCTTCCAAACTGCTGCAATTCGCAAACGCAAAGCTCTTAATCTCCTGCACCGAGGCCGGAATGGTGATTCTCTCCAAGCCGTCGCAAACATAAAATGCGGCGGCGGCAATGGTTTGCAGTTGACTGTTTGGACTAAACACCACCGACGAAAGGGCATGGCAGTTAAAAAACGCATGGGCGCCAATGCTTTTTACGCCGGCCGGAATCGTTATGTGCGTAAAAGAACACTCGTAAAACGCGCCCCAGCCGCCGATTGCGTTGACAGTAGAAGGAATCACACTGGTATTGCAACCTTGGATAATAACCTCACCCAATCGTTGTATTAAGCAATTCCCCGCACTCCTGTACACCGGATTTTGACTGCCCACTATAATGGAAGTGAGGCCAGTACAACCTAAAAACGCGCACTGGCCGATACTCGACACCGAATCCGGAATAAAGATGCCCTCAAGGTTGCTGCAACCGACGAACGCGTCATGCCCGACGCTTGTCACGCTGTTAGGAATTCTGACCTCGGTAAGGTACTTGCAGCCTTGGAATGCATAATCCGCGATACTGCTACCACCCTCAATCACAACTTCTTTGAGCGACGACGGGACGTTCCCGTTTAAATAAGACGGATTTGTGCCGAAAATATACCCAAAGTGCGTATTACTTACCCCATTCAAGTTGTTGCCGACAAAAGGTATCGTGAGGTACTTCAGCCCCGAACATCCGGAAAAAGCACCGCTGCCGATGCTGATTACGCTGCTTGGAATCGTGACCATCGCAAGCTTATTGCAACCGCTGAAAGCGCTCGCCGCGATACTTCCGCCGCCCCTAATAACAACGTTCGTTAACGACGACGGGACGGTTCCGCCGAATATGTAGCTGAAATTCGTATTGCTTGACCCGTTTAAGGTGTTGCCTACAAAAGGCAGGGTGATGCTCACTAAGTTGGAACAGCCGGAAAAAGCGCCACCTCCGATGCTGGAATTGGTGCAATTCAAGATTACCTAACTTACTAACTTTCTTACTGATTTATGCTGGATTTTATGAACCTATAAACGATATTAAGGGTTCGGGTCGGGATGCCGTTTACCGTTTCGGGGTGAGAGATTTCGATGCGCTCTATGAGCAGCTTCACCATTTCGGCGGTGAGTTCGGCACACTCGAAGTAGGCGGCGGCAAAGGCCTTTAATTGCTTGAAACCTTCCTCGATGTCGTCCGCTTTGCCGAGTTCGCTTTCGATGTCCGCAAGACGCGCTTTGAGCTGTTGCTGTTCGCGTTGGTAGTCCGCAAGCATGGACTTGTAATTGTCGCCGTCCAGAGCGTCCGCCGCGTAATCCTCGTAAAGCCTGCGGACGATTGCCGCAAGAGCCGAGAGCCGCTTTTCGATTTTGCCCTTTTCCGCCGCCGTTTGCGCATGGCGGGTTTTCATCCCCTTGGAGCGTTTGAGTACCGTTTCCAATAGCCCGTCGTCGCTTAGCACCGTTGACATCATGCCTTTGACCTCTTTCCACACTTGCGCGTAGATGTCGGCGTAGTAGACGTGATTGTAATGGGCGCACTCGTCGGGGTTTTGGTAGTGGTTCATACAGCGGTAAAACGACTTGTAGGCGAACGTGGCGCCCTTTGCCTTTGTGCGTTGCGTCGATAGGCTCATACGGCGGCCGCACTCCGCGCAAAACAGGATGCCGCGAAAGATGTTATCCGTGATGTGCTTTTGGGGCGTGTGCCTTGCGTCTATGAGCCGTTGCACCCTGTCAAAGTCGTCGCGGCTGACAAGCGGTTCGTGCGTGTCGCGGACGACGATTTGAAGTTCCTTTGCGACGGCGACCAGCTTCTTGACTTTGTAATTCGGCGTTTCGTATTTGCGGTTTACCATATCGCCCACATACACGCGGTCGCGCAGGATTTGGCGCACCGTCGTATATTTCCACTTGTAGACGTAATTGTCCTTGCCGTTGTCGAAATGCCCGAAGCCCCGCAGCCCCTGTTGCGTTTTGAGCGCCGAGGGAATCAAAATGCGGCGGTCGGTCAATGCTTTGGCGATGAGGACGGCGCCGCTCCCCTCTAACGCGAGGGCGAAAATCAGGCGCACTGTTTCGGCGGCGTCGGGGTCGATAATCAAACGGTTTTTGTTCGCGGGGTCTTTACGGTAACCGTAGGGGGCTTGCGGGTTAATAAAATAACCTTTCATAGCCCGTTGGCGTTTCGCGGATTTTACCTTGCGCGAAATATCCTTAGAGTACATATCGTTTAGGATATTGCGGAACGGGGCGATATCGTTGTCCGCTTTGAGCGTATCCACGCCGTCGTTAATGGCGATGTAACGGACGCTCCGTTCGGGAAAGAAAATTTCCGTGTAATAGCCTGTTTGAATGTAGTCGCGGCCCAAGCGGGACAAGTCCTTTGTGATAACCAAATTGACCTTGCCGCTTTCGATGTCGGCCAAAAGCCGTTGGAAGTCGGGGCGGTTGAAGTTCAAGCCCGTGTAGCCGTCGTCCTTGTAAACGTCGTGGACGGTGTAGCCGTTTTCCTCGCAGTACCGTTCAAGCATCATTTTTTGCGTTTCGATACTCGAATTATCTGCCGTCTTGCCGTCGTCGCGGGAGAACCGCAGATAGAGCGCGGCGCGGTATTGGCGATTGAAAACCGTGCTTTCTGTTGTCTTACTTTTTGCTGAAAAATCTTGTTGTTCCATATTTTTTTACCTCCTCTTGGAACAACGCGCATTGGATAAGTTGTACCTTTATTATACCAAATAGCGTCGAAAATGTCTACCATATAGGGGGTAGTTTTTTGTTTTTCGGGGCGGGTTTTCGGCTCTTTTTTCTGCTTAAAATGGAGCGAGAAAGGCACTCAAAAAGCCCTAAACTTTTACAATTTACACAATACCTAAAAGTAGTACTTTATATTAGGTATTGTGTCCAAAAGAAAATTTTACCCGACTGTTTTTGCGTTTGTCCTTTGTCCTATGATACTAAGACGTAGCTATTAGTATCATGGTTTTGGATACGGATACGGGGCGTGCTTAAAGTAATACTAGCGCACGCGCGCGCGCGAGCCTTATAGCCGACTGTCGCCGCTAGTCGTGAGGGCGGCGCGTATCGGGGGCTGGGCGGAGCCCCACGCTCCCCGAATCACCGCGCCGCCCCGTTTGCACTTTCAATTAGCCGGCGAAAGGGGTGTCGTTTCGGGCAGTCCGAGCAAACGTATTTTACCACAAACCCCAAATGTAAACAACCTTTTAACGGTATGAGCATCGACCGTGAGAGCTTTTTTGGACACGAAAAATCTAAACTCGCTTGTCATTCTTGTATTTTTTTCGATTTTGATACAAGAGTAGCCAATTAAATTATATATCAAAAATAGTAATTATTCAAGAACTCTTAGAAAGTTTCATAACAAGCCAGTAAAGCCTTGACATGTGAACTGGTTTTTTGTATATTATATGATGTAGTGTTCTGTCGAAAGGTCAACGAAAAAATACATGAGTAATAACAAAGTAAAGTTCATTGACTTATTCGCCGGGCTAGGAGGAATAAGGTTAGGGTTTGAACAAGCATTTAAGGATGCCGGGCTTGAAACGCAATGTGTTCTAACTTCCGAAATCAAACCGGCTGCTATCAATGCTTTGACCGAAAATTTTGGCCAACACCCTATCAGCGGCGATATAACAACCATAGATGCATCGACTATCCCAAATTTTGATTTTTTGCTTGCCGGATTCCCTTGCCAAGCTTTTAGCGTGGCGGGCAAACAACGAGGGTTTCAAGATACAAGGGGGACCTTGTTCTTTGATGTCGAAAGAATTTTGGAAGAAAAAAAACCTTATGGGTTTATCCTTGAAAATGTAGAAGGTTTAGTTACGCATGATAAAGAAAGCGAAAAAGACAAAATCGGCAAAACATTAAAAACAATACTCCATATTTTAAAAGATAAATTAGGTTATAAGGTTAATTGGGGCGTTCTTGATGCGCAAAGTTTTGGGTTAGCCCAAAAAAGGAACCGCATTTACATAATTGGCACCTTAGATACAGAAATACCACTTAATAATTTTATCCCTGTCAAAAAAACTTTCGGCGACATAATGGAACAAGGTTTGCCGACTATTCCAAATAAGTTGTCTGAAAAATTATTTGAAAAATACAAACCGCAAGAACTCTATGGCAAAGCAATAAAAGATAAACGTGGCGGGATTTCAAATATACATAGTTGGGATGTTGAGTTGCGTGGCCATGTCACAGATGAAGAAAAAGAGCTTTTAAATAGCCTAATGCGCGAACGCAGAAAAAAACGCTGGGCTGAGATAATAGGGATAGATTGGATGGACGGAATGCCTTTAACGACTGAACAAATCCGGACATTTTATGATAGCGAAATGCTAGAACACATGCTAGAAGATTTGGTTGAAAAAGGCTATTTAGTTTATGAACACCCTAAAAAGAAAATAAAAGAAAATGATGTGTATGAAAGAGTCCCGGACAAGACAAAACCTAAAGGCTATAATATTGTAACAGGGAAACTAAGTTTTGACTTCACTAGAATATTGTCCCCCAATAACGTAACGCCAACCCTAGTTGCAATGGATATGGCAACTTTAGGTGTCCTTGATAATGGGGGGTTAAGGCATCTTTCATTACGGGAAGGCTTAAGGCTTTTCGGTTTCCCGGAGTGGTATACATTAGAGAATTTTAATAAATCCGAGCGCGGAAAAGACATGGGCTATGACTTGTTAGGGAATACCGTTTGTGTCCCAGTTATACAAAGCATAGCAAATCGATTAGCGATTAGTTATTCAAAAAGGAAGAAATGCTGATGAGAAAAACAGAAAATTTAGTTTACGATAATTTAATAAAGTCTTTTTGTACGTTTTTGATAGACAATGACTATGAAACCCTAATTGAGAAAGAAACTTCTGAATTGGTTTCCGCGCTAAAAAATTTGCATTGCATTGGGACAAGCTTAGGATTAATGGGGTGCATTAGAAGTGATAAAGATTCGCTCAAAAACATTTTGATTTTGCTTGATATTTCCGAAGAAAAATTTAAGCGGATTGTTTCTATGCTCCGTCAAGAAATGGGTTATAAGTTTTCAACAGAATAGTCATTAGATAAAACGCGGTCTATCATGTTAGAGAACGCTAATTTTATGGAGTTGGTATGTGATTTGCTTGCCAATGGTGCTCAATCAGATAAATACAAGAGAAAAATCCCCGCTTTCTATCGTGATAACTTTTTTATTGATGGAACATCTTTAGCAAGGCTTAAAAACCTTGATGCTTTGAGAGGGTTAGCAAAAAGAAGCCTTGAAGTAAAATATAATAGCGGGATATCCGCGAGGGTATTAAAGAAAATAGAAGAAACAGTTAAATTGACTTGCGATTTAGAGGGGCTAACTTATTCCAAAGGTAAAACCGTAGATTTCCTGCAAAGAGAAATGAGTTTTGCTGTTCCCAATGGGCAAGACCCTAAAATAATAATAGACGTGTCTTATGCTATTACAACATCTAGCACACAAACATCATACAACAATAAGGTTGCGCTTACAAAAAAGCTTATTGCGGAAAAAGGCAAGGAAATTGTTACTGTCAATGTCCTTGATGGTGCTGGATGGTTAGGGCGGCAGTCTGACTTAAATGAAATATACCGAAATTCTGATTATACTTTAAATTTAGCCAATATCGGGTTATTGGGAACAATAATTAAAAATACTTTTGAGGGATAAAAAATGAACGCACAAGAAAGAAAAAATGCTCTTGAACAATTGGTAGCTACAAGGCAACCCGTAAGGACGGGCATCCCTATTGTTTACCACGGGGAACGCAAAGCCTTTGACGCATACCAAATCCCATTGGATTATTTGACCTATAACCCTTACAATGGCAGGATAGGGAGTTTAGTCAAATCGTATGAAAGGCAATCCCATGTTTTAGACGCCAATGAGCCTAATGACGTTAAAAAGATTGAGAGCTTCTTGATGGAGTCTAAGCCGGACGCGAATAAAAAAACCCGGCAAAGTTTATTGGATGACCATCAGCGGGTACACGGCATTGTAACTGCCGATGGCATAATAATCGATGGGAACCGTAGGGCTTGTTTGCTTAACAGCATCCGCCATGACGATTCTATCGCGCCTAATCAAAAGCAACATTGCGAATACTTTGTAGCAATTATTTTGCCCATTGATGCCGATAAAAAAGAAATCCTGCGTTTAGAAACTTCTTTTCAGATGGGCGAAGACGCAAAAGTAGATTACAACCCCATTGAAAAATATTTGAAATGCCAAGATTTAAAAGACGAGGGGTTCACAGACCGAGAAATTGCCCAGCTTATGGGAGATTCTGAAACTAACATTAAAATGTATTTAAGGGTTTTAACCTTAATGAATGAGTACCTTGAAACATATGGGTATAGTGGGATTTATACCCTATTAGACAAGAATGAGGACTCTTTCCAAAAATTAGACCAAGCTCTTAAAGCCTATGATGCGGGCGGCGTGCCGAATATGTGGGACTATGACCCACAGATTGACGTCCCAACATTAAAACTTATTGCTTTTGACTACATAAGGTCAGGGTTCGACCAAACTGATTTTAGGGACATAATTAAGAAACCCACATCAGCAAATAAAAGTTCGAGTTTCTTTGCATCCAAAGATATTTGGGAGGGATTTCGGGATCGTCATTTTTCTGTAACGGATGGGATTAATGAGGAGCCGGTTGAAGATTTAATTGAGAACGTGCCAACCGGCGACATAACCCGAAAACTCAAAGCAAGGGACAACGCATGGAAAAAACAAGTCCAAGGAGTCCTCCAAGATAATTACGCTTCCAACAAGGATAGACTAAACAATAAGCAGGCAGCGGACAACCCTATTAAACTTCTGCAAAAAGCTTTGGAAGCACTTAAGTCCGTAGATATAACGCAGGCTTCCTTTAAGCAAAATAGGGATGTAGCAGATTGTTTGGAAAAAATCAAAAATCTAATTGCTGAGTACCAAGAATTATTAAACAATGAGTGAATTAACGATAAAAACAAAATTAAATAATGAAATCATCATTTCCGGTGACGTAGCAAAAATCCTTCATAACAGAAGGGCTGTTAGGATATTAAAAGACTCTCTACGTTACAATTTTTCCGATGGCGAAATATGGGTTTCAGAAGTCCAAGATTTTCAAAGTTGCTTGGATATAATTAGCCATGTGGCAAAATTGACCGAATGTAATTTAGTTTACTCAGAGTCAACCAACAAAGAGGTAGAGCACTATAAGTCAGAAGAAGAAAAATTTGCTATATTTTCAAAGAAAGCTCTAACCATAAGGGACAATCAATGCGATATTGGCGAACTTCGAGCGTTTAAGGATGTTTTATTAGAAAGGTTGCCCAATCGGACGCTTTATGATTTACAAATGTTGTCAGCCTACCATTTGGCATTTTCGCAAAATGCGTGCAACTTTTCTGTTCCCGGCGCCGGTAAGACAAGTGTGGTTTATGGTGCCTATGCTTATTTAAAAAGCTTATCCGAAACAGATAGCAAGAAAGTTGACAAATTATTAATCATTGGCCCATTGAGTTCGTTTGCGCCTTGGGAGTTAGAATACGAAGAATGCTTTGGTAGGAAGCCAGTAGCCAAGAGGTTGGTTGGGAAGATGCCCTTGGAAGAAAAAAAACAATATTTGTATGAACAGGAAACCGCAGAATTAATTTTGGTATCGTACGCATCGGTGGCAGCGCTTGCTGAAGAATTAGCATATTTTTTAAATAGTAACAGAGTTATGCTTGTCCTAGATGAGGCGCATAAAATTAAAAATACCCAAGGTGGGATAGTTGCACAGTCGGCATTAGGGATTGCCCAACTGGGGGAAGCAAGGGTCGTTTTAACTGGGACGCCCGCCCCCAATGGTTATGAAGATTTATATAACCTCTTTAAATTTATTTGGCCGTCCAAAAAGATAATACGCTTCCATATCAATCAATTACGGGACATGTCAAAACAACAAGATGACCCTCGGGTAGGGACATTAATAAACCAAATATCGCCATATTTTATTAGGGTTAAAAAATCTGATTTGGGGATACCGCCTGCCACTACTCACCCGCCCATTATTGTCCCAATGTCAGATCGGCAAAGATTGATATATGACTTTATCGAACGGAAATACATCAACGAAATCACAAATACTAATGAAAAATTATTTAGGGACAATTTAATTAATGCACGGCTTATTAGGCTAATGCAAGCCGCAACTAACCCACAATTATTAAAACAGCCGCTACAGGATTTTGCAGAAATAGAGGGCATTGACCTTTCCGGCATTGTCGAGGATGCGGAAATAATCAAGACTATCCTTGATTACCAAATCGACGAATCACCAAATAAATTTGTTGTTGCAAGGGATTTAATAAAGCCAATCATTCAGAACGGCGGGAAAGTTATCATTTGGGCGTGTTACATTAGAACAATTGATGGGCTAAGCGAATACCTATTGCGAGAGGGCATAAATAACAGAATCCTATACGGTGCTACGCCAATAGCCTCAAGCGAAATGACGCCGGAACAAGAGGAATATGAATTTACTAGGGAAGCAATCGTAAAAACTTTCAACGACAAGGACTCCGATTTGAAAGTAATAATTGCCAACCCTTTCGCAGTAGCAGAATCGATATCGTTACACAAAGCGTGCCATAATGCAATTTACTTAGAGCGGTCGTTTAATGCCGCCCATTTTATTCAGTCAAAAGATAGGATTCACCGTTACGGACTAAAAAAAGATACCGTAACAAATTATTATTTTTTAGTATCGGAGAACTCGATTGATACCGTTATCAATGATAGGCTTGAAATCAAGGAAAGGCGTTTAATGGAAATCATGGAAGATATGCCAATCCCACTTTTTGATAATGTGCTTGAAAACGAGGGGGATGAAGATGTCAAAGCCGTATTGAGGGATTATGCAAGAAGAATTAAAACGGTGTAATTCAATTGGCAATATTGATGGGGTGCTTTATTTTTCAAAAGTGCTGTTTGCAAGCATCCCTACAAATATTGACAATATGAAAAAAAGTTGTTCTTTTGTCCCGGCAATTGAGTTAAATTGCACGGCGGCAATTTGTTTTTTTGATTTCATTGGGATTATCAAAATCGAAAATAAATCAATTAAAATTACTGACTTGGGCGAAGGTGCTTGCAACCTTGATAACGAAAGGTTATTAGATTTTTTTGCCCGTTGTTGCCTTGATACCTTAATCAAAAGAGAAATAATTAAACACAGCTCAATCCGGTACAATTACCATGAGCATAGGATAGAAATATCAACAAGCGCTTTCCCTTTAAACTTTGCATCGTTTAGAAATTTCTTAATTACGCTAAAAGTTTTGGTTGCGAAAACAGACGTGATATTGGAATTAGATGAGGCGTATGAAAATTTCTTTTCTGACTCGCTCAAAAACAACGAAAAAAGCTTAGAGCACTTGCTTAAACAGTTAGAAAGCCAACGTGAGCGAGGAGCCACAGCCGAAGCTTTTGTTATGCGCTATGAGAAACAAAGGTTAAGCAACTCACTTGAACCTAAATTGATTTCTAGTATTGATGTAAGCGCCGGATATGATATTGTTTCTTTCAATAGCCTAAGTTCAACTTCATATGACCGATTTATAGAAGTTAAATCTTTTCAATACAATGTCCGATTTTTTTGGTCAGTCAACGAAATGGAAGTCGCGAAAGTTTTAGAGGAAAAATATTTTCTCTATTTAATTGATATGAGAAAAATCCATGAAAATGGGTATTCCCCTATGATAATTCAGAACCCATATGTAAACCTTACAAGAGAGTATTGGATATTAGAGCCAAATTCATATTTAATAACCAAAGTATAATTGCAGAGAATACATCTATGTCTAAAAGATTTGATTTTGATACAACAGAACAGCATAGTAAACTAATGCGGCGCGTGAAGTCCAAAAATACCATGCCAGAAAGGATATTAATGCGTGCTTTGACGGAACTAGGCATTTACTATTCCAAACATCAAAAATCCGTTGTTGGGACGCCTGATATAGTTTTTAAGCGTAAGAAAATAGCAGTTTTTATTGATTCGGAGTTTTGGCATGGGAAAGCCCACATCCCTAAAAAAAACTATGATTATTGGTTTCCGAAGTTTGAAAAAAATAGAGCCCGTGATATCCGTGTAAACAGCTTATTGGCTGAGGCCGGTTGGGTCGTTATAAGGTTCACAGAAAAAGAAGTGAAAAAAGATTTACTTTATTGCATAGAAAAAATTCTTTCAACCGTTTTTTCAAGTCTGAACGTAGAAAAATGATTAAGCCTTATTGAAAAAAAGGTCAAAATAATAAGTTCCGTTCTTCATGGAATAAAAACCTCGTTAAGGAAGCTAAACCTATATGAATTATGACAACATTAACGAACTATTGAACGCGCCGGAGGGCGAGCATTATCAGTTCAAAGAAGCTAAAAACCGTTTTGATTTCGGCGAGGCGGTTAAGTGTTGCTGCGCCCTATCGAATTGCGGCGGCGGCAAATTGGTTCTCGGAATCTCCGATAAGCGACCGCGAAAAGTCGTAGGCAGTACGGCGTTCGACCAGCCGGAGCGCACCCGCGAGGGACTGATTAACAAGCTCCGCGTCAAGGTGGATTTTCAGCTTCTTGAACACGAGGGCAAGCGTATTCTTGTTTTCGACGTGGCGGCGCGCCCGCGTGGCTTGGTGATTCAAGTTGACGGTATCGCGTGGTGGTACGACGGCGACAGCCATATTGCGATGCCCGACAATATCCGGCGCGATATTTATGCGGAGATTGGCCACGATTTTTCGGGCGATATATGTGTCGGCGCTACCTTACAGGATTTAGACGCACAAGCGATTGAGGCATTTCGCACGATTTGGGCGGCAAAAAGCGGCAACAACCGCATTTTAAACGTCTCGGTCGAGCAGTTGTTGACTGATTGCGAGGCGATGAAAGACGGCGAGCTGACTTTTGCCGCGTTGATTCTGTTCGGAACACGCGCTGCACTTGGGAAATATTTGCCGCAGTCGGAAATTGTTTTTGAATACCGTATGAACGAGGCTTCCGGCCCCGCGCAACAGAGGGTTGAGTTCCGCGTCGGTTTCTTCGCGTGTTACGACCGCATTTGGGAGCTTATCAATCTACGGAACAACAAGCAGCATTATCAAGAGGGGCTTTTCCTTTTCGATATCTTGACGTTTAACGAGCGTATTGTGCGCGAGGCTCTGCTGAACGCCGTAAGCCATCGCAACTATCAGTTGAGCGGGAGCGTGTTTGTCCGGCAGTATAACGACAGATTGGTTATGGAAAATCCGGGCGGGCTTCCGAAAGGCATAACGCTTGAAAATATGCTGTATAAGCAGTCGCCGAGAAACCGCCGTATCGCGGAAATTTTTGCATTGTGCGGTTTGGTGGAGCGGTCGGGGCAAGGCATGAATTTGATGTACGAATTGTGCATCATGGAAGCAAAATCGTTGCCGGACTTTAACGGCACGGATGAATTTTTTGTGTGCATTACGTTAAACGGATTGATTCTTGATAAAAAAATGCTGTCGTTAATTAACCGAATCGGGAGTGAACACCTTGCTATTTTTTCCACCGACGATTTCTTGGTTATCAATGCGCTGTTCTACGAGCAAAAACTTTCCGACCATTTGAAGCCGCGCATAAAACGCCTCATTGGCATGGGAATTGTCGAACACGCGGGACGCGGCAAATATGTTTTGGCAAGAAAGCTGTATGAGGCGACGGGCAAATCGGGCGTCCATACGCGGCTTAAAGGGCTAGACAAAGAAACCAATAAGGCGTTATTATTTAAGCATATCCAAAAGAACAATGGGAAAGGAACGCCGCTAAAAGAACTGCAACAAGTTTTGCCCAGCCATTCGAGAAGCCAAATCCAAGCATTGCTTCGTGAATTGCGGGATGAAAAGAAGATTTATTCGGCAGGAAAGACAAACGGCTCAAAATGGTTTTTACTATCCGATTAAAAATGATTGCTTATTTAATTGCTTATAATTGCTTATAATTGCTTATGAATTTTTAAGCAATCGGCATAAGTTTGTAGGAATTGAACCACGAAAGAGGTTGTAGGCCGCCGTTGTCGGTAGACGCTTGCGCGGGTGGTGCATTTTCGGCGGCCTGTGCGGTGGGCTGTCTACTAAGAGAAAAGTCCGTTTGTCGCCGTGCGGATTCCGCGCTGTTAGAATTCTGCCAAGCCGATTGCCGTTTTTGAGCCTGTTTGCCTGTTCTGTCCGTGTGGGTGCAAGCGGTCAGGCAGAGCGGCGGTCAGGCGTTACAACATTACTGTTTAACAGGTTGGGGGCAATAGGCCCCAATGCCCCCAAACGCCCCTGTTCCCCCCGTCATTTTCCCCCTTGCGGTCGCTTTTTACCGTGCTGCGTTGAGTGGCGCGGCAGAGAGCAACTGAATTGTTTTGCGGTTGTTTTTTTGAGCGGTCGCCGTGCGGAGCGTGGGCGCGGTGCGATGCGAGCGCGGTGCGGGGAGTTTGAGGGGCGGCGCGGGCGCAAAAGCGCGGGGCGCAAGAACGGGAGCGCGGCGAGCGCGGGCGCGGTGAAGCAGAGCGCGGGGTGCTCGTCCGCGTTGGATGCCGAGCGTCCGGCAGGGCAGCTATGCGGTGGAGTTAGGCGCGGATGGGGGCGGCGTAGTGTCGCAAGCAAGGCAGAAAACAAAAAGTCGGCAGGGGCTTATAACCCGTACCGACTTTATGCACAACTATCCAATGAACACGTTTTTGGGTAATCTTGAATTATGCCGATTCTGGTCACGCTATCTGGCACTTTAATTTCATAGCATGATTGCGTAGCTTGGAATGCATTGGCGCCGATGGCGGTGACCGGGTAGGTTGTCCCGTTGTGATAAACGGTGGGCGGGATTTCAAGGCTTCCGGTAAGATTGATTCCCGACTTTACGCCGGTGATGGTAGCCTCGCCGTTTGAGATGCTGGTGGTAAAAGGGAACACGCCGTAAACTATGTAGCGAATAGGGCTGTCGTAGATGCAGTCAAATTCTGGTAAATTGGGGTAATACTGCTTATACTATTTCGTGTCTGATTTGATTTTTTTCATAAACCAATCTCGTTGAGTAATTGATTGAATGGTTTCGGGAAGTAGGTTTGCGATTGTGGCGCGTAGGTTGGATATTGCATCTGCGAT
>Ga0123356_10005158_pt1 | contig 13378 bp, 9 predicted proteins | sample TergutEmb28metaG_2_FD_92546 | JGI IMG/M metagenome (GOLD analysis project Ga0123356, IMG submission 92546) | Embiratermes neotenicus P3 segment gut microbial communities from Petit-Saut dam, French Guiana - Emb289 P3 | ecosystem: Host-associated > Arthropoda: Insects > Digestive system > Gut ... | reverse complement strand
CTTCATCTTTACCGCATGATCCAGGAATCCTTCAATAACATAGAAAAACATTCAGGTGCACAAAAGTCAGTTTTAACTGCCCGGCGTTCAACTTCGGATATGTCGGAAAGTATCCTTATCTGCATTTCAGATGACGGAAAAGGTATTCCAGGTATGCAAAAATCACAAACTGTAAAAGGTTTAGGTTTGATGAACTTGCGGCAACGGGCAGCCATTTTAGGTGCAAAACTGGATTTCATAAGCGAACCGGGGAATGGGGTTATGGTTCGCATCGAAATAGCGAAGCAGTAAGGAATGATATGAACAGTATTTTTATTGTTGAAGATCATCCTATAATGCGCAGCGGGCTTTCTTATTATTTTTAGGGAACCGGGCGCTGGTTAGTTGCGGGAAAGTCTTCTACTTTGACTGAAGCAAAAAAATTGTTTTCCCATGATAATCCCAGGATAGATGTTGTGCTTTTAGATATACAGCTAACAGACGGCTGGGGTCTTGATTTCATTCCGTGGTTTAGGGACTTTCCCGCACATGATCAGAATACTATCATGGCTGTTTACACAAATTATAGCGATTATTCGCATGTCAACGCTGCTATGTCTTTGGGAGTGCGGGCTTATGTTTGCAAACACCGCGATGAAAAAGAACTGGAAGAGGCCTTGTTAACAGCTCTTAATGGTAATATCTATATTGATGATATGGCACAGGCAAAAGTTCAAACTGTAAAAGACATTTTATCCCTGTTAACAAAACGGGAAACGGAACTTTTTCACCTTGTAAAAAGCGGCCTTTCCAACAAGCAAATAGCAGCCAAGCTTGACATAAGCTACCGGACTGTAGAAAATATCCTATCCTGTATGTACGATAAAACGGGCATAAAAAACCGCCCGGAACTTCAGAATTTATAGAATAATAGACTGTTTACGAACTTTTTCCCTTTTTTGCAAAAATTTCCAAAAATTTTGTCAAAAAAAGGCCGAATTTATGCAAAACCGTGCGTGAACACTCATGACAAACTTTGTTAAAGTGCCTTAAAATTTAACATTTATGAAGAAATGAGAGTCTGCGGAACCTCAACCGAGCCTAAGAACCGTTGGTTCGTGGCGACGGTTCCCCTCTTGATTAACGCGGAAAGGAGAAATTTTTTATGAAAACAATTTTTAGAACACTAGGAATTATCACCATTGCGCTGGTAATCGGATTTGCCTTTACAGCCTGCCCTGACAGCCCCGGCGGCGGGGGCGGCGGAGGAGGAGGCGGTGGTAGCAACAGCGGCGGCGACTCAAAGACCGGCGGCAGTTTTGTGCCTGTAACGAATATAACTATGACATTTTCTGAGACAACCGTAGGAGTACCCAGGAATCTGACCGGTACTGTTGTGCCAGCAAATGCTACCAATAAGACAATATCATGGAGCATCCTAGATGCTGGTTCAACAGGAGCAACAATTACCGGCAGTACTTTGAATACAACAGCAACAGGGACAGCGGTTGTAAAAGCTACTATAAACAATGGGACAGCTTCCGGTGTTCCCTATACCCAGGAATTTGGAATTTTAGTCATTCCTGCACCCACTTTTGGCATCAGTCTTTGTACAACCGGCACACATCCTTTTCCAAGTGCAGAGCCTGAATATGATCCAATAGATCCGCACACTTTTACAATAACGAACTCAGGAACCGGAGCCACCGGCGCTCTGACTGTAGGTCTTTCCGGCGGTAACGCAACATCCTTTACTTTGTCCAGAACTTCGATACCAAGCATAACAACAGCATTAGGAACAAGTACCTTTACGGTAGTTCCCAAAGATAATTTATCAGTAGGTACATATACGGCGACTGTAACTGTTTCCGGTGGATCAATAACATCCCAAACTTTTGATGTGTCGTTTGAGGTAACTTATGAACCCACATACGGTATTAGCTTGTCTCCATCGTCTAACCATATCTTTCTGGCGGCTCAAGTAGGCTATGCGGCGCAGACAGCGCATAGTGTAACTGTAACAAACACCGGTAACCAACCGACAGGCACATTGGATGTGACATTGTCCGGCGCTAATGCATCTTCTTTTACAAGGCTTCCGTCTACAATGAGCATAATAGCAGGAGGATCAGATACATTTACAGTAGTTCCTAATAATGGTTTACTAGCTGGCACATATTCTGCGACAGTAGAAGTTTCCGGCGGAGCAGGAATAATAACTCAAAGTTTTACCGTCTCGTTCACAGTAAATAATGTCCCGCTCGCAAGCCATTATACCATCGGTAATAATAACCAAAATGCCCAGAACGTTACGGCTGTTACCATAACACCAACTGGCGGAGCATCGCCCGGAACACCATACAATATTCGTTATGCCGGAAATACAGCTATACCACAAGCGGCTGGCTCTTATGCCGTAACCATTAACGTTCCGGCAGTACCAGGATGGGTTGCGGTAACAGATTTGAATGTAGGAACTCTTACAGTAACAAACCGCACCCCGGTTGCAAGTCATTACACCTTCGGCAACATTAGTCAAAGCGCCGGGATAGTTACAGCTGTTACCATTACACCTAACGCAGGTGCATCGCCCGGAGCAGTACAAAATATACGCTATGCAGGATCAACAACGCCGCCACAAGCGGCAGGTACTTATGCTGTAACCTTTGACGTTGCAGCGGCAACAGCGCAAGGCTGGAATGGAGCGGCAGGCTTGTCTGCGGGAAATCTTACAGTAACAAATCGCACCCCGGTTGCAAGTCATTACACCTTTGGCAACCTTAACCAGGATGCGGGAACTGTTACTGCTGTTAGTATAACGCCGAATGCCGGCATGTCGGCAGGAACAAGAACTATTTATTATGAGGGAACTGCTGGTACGAGTTACACTAAAAGTACAACTATTCCTCAGACAGAAGGTACTTATGCTGTAACCTTTGACGTTGCTGCGGCTGAACATTGGAATTTGGCGACAGGCTTGTCTGTGGCAGGAAATCTTGTTGTTAATCCTCTTCCCTTTACATACATTATAACAGGCAGCGGTATGTCATTTACAGCAAGAAGAGGCAGTCCAACCGGTCCAATTGTTGAGGGAGCAAATGGTGTAGAGATTCAAGATGTAATCAATGCCATTAGAACCAATGCTATAGGTAGTGCTGCTACCATACAGTTCGGAGACGGCACTACTCAATTGGCCGTAGTATCAATTAGTTTTAACAATTCTGGCGGTACATGGACAAACCCAATCACGCTGACAGGCCGTATTACTTCGCCTAATAACAACGCTACCCAAGGTACTATACTTGTCAGCGGTCCTTCCATAACCAGTACAGCAACAATCGCAAATACCGGCACAAATACGGCAAATTCGATGGCGATAAACAACCAAGGAACAGGCACTATAACCATTTCAGGCGGCACAGTCTCTGCAACTGCCGGCAGTGCGATTTACAACCATTCTACCGGAAATGTGAATATTTCGGGCGGTACTGTTTCAACAGCAACAACAACCGGCAGGGCGATTCACAACAATTCTACCGGCAAAATCACTATATCGCAGGATCCCGGAAAAACAACGTTGGTAACTTCGCAAAATCTTTCTCCAACAACTGGAACGATTCATTTAACAAACTCAGGTACTGAAACCGTGCTTGAAATCTTAGATGGTACAGTGAGTAGTACGCCATCCGGCATAGCCATTTACAATGAATCTACAGGGACAATCGTTATTAACGGCGGTACTGTTTCAGCATTAGACAACAGTGCGATTTACAACTATTCTACCGGAAATGTGAATATTTCGGGCGGTACTGTTTCAACAGGCGCCAGACGGACGATTTTCAACAATTCTACCGGAAATGTGAATATTTCGGGCGGTACTGTTTCAGGCGGAACCAACCAAGCAATTCACAACAATTCTACCGGAAATGTGAATATTTCGGGCGGTACTGTTTCGGCAACTACCGGCAGGGCGATTCACAACAATTCTACCGGCAAAATCACTATATCGGAGGATCCCGGAAAAACAACATTGGTAACTTCGAGAAATGACTTTGCTGCAGGTGGAACGATTGTAATAAGTGGCGGCGGTACTGCAACCGTGCTTGAAATCTTAGGCGGTACTGTGGAGAACACTTACACTAACACGATCTTCCCGGACAACAGCAAAGCCATTTACAACGAATCTTCAGGGACAATCGTTATTAACGGCGGTACTGTTTCAACAACAACCGGCAGGGCGATTCACAACCTTTCTACCGGAAATGTGAATATTTCGGGCGGTACTGTTTCAACAACAGGAACAACCGGCAGGGCGATTCACAACAATTCTACCGGAAAAATCACTATATCGCAGGATCCCGGAAAAACAACATTAGTAACTTCGGCAAATACCACCGCTGCAAGTGGAACGATTCATTTAGGAAACTCCGGCACTGAAACTGCTGTACGACTCGAAATTACAGGCGGTAAGGTGGAAAACCTTGCGGCTAACGCTAATAGCAGAGCCATTTACAACGAATCTACAGGGACAATCGTTATTAACGGCGGTACTGTTTCAGCAACAACCGGCAGAGCGATTCACAACAATTCTATCAGCGCGATAAATATCGGTGGCGGTACAGTTTCGGCAACAACCGGTAATGCGATTTATAATAATTCCTCCGGCAAAATCACTATATCGCAGGATCCCGGAAAAACAACGTTGGTAACTTCTGAAAATACCACCGCTGCAAGTGGAACGATTCATTTTGCAAACTCAGGTACTGCAACCGTGCTTGAAATCTTAGGTGGTACAGTGGAAAACCCTACAGCTAACACTAACAGCAGAGCTATTTTCAATGGAACAGGGACAGTAAATATCAGCGGAGGTACTGTTTCGGCAACTTCCGGCAGAGCGATTCACAACAATTCTACCGGCGCGGTAAATATCAGTGGCGGTACTGTTTCGGCAACAACCGGTAATGCGGTTTATAATAATTCCTCCGGCAAAATCACTATATCGCAGGATCCCGGAAAAACAACGTTGGTAACTTCTGCAAATACCACCACTACAAGTGGAACGATTTATCTTGCATACTCAAACACAACCGCAACCGTGTTTGAAATCACTGGCGGTACAGTGGAAAACCCTACAGCTAACACTAGCAGCAGAGCCATTTACGGCATCAATTCTTCCGTACGTGTGACCATCAACGGCGGTTTAGTTTCGGCACCTACCGGTACTGCAATTTGGGTAGGTAGTTCAACTACAATAGATATGAGCGGCGGCACAGTTTCGACAACTTCCGGTACAGCAGTTTTGGGACAAATAAATATGAACGGCGGTACAATTTCGGCAACTACCGGCACAGCAATTTATGGTAGAATTGATATGAGCGGCGGCACAGTTTCGACAACTTCCGGTACAGCAGTTTCAGGAGGCGCAATTATGAACGGCGGTACAATTTCGGCAACTACCGGCACAGCAATTTCAATAAGATATCAACATTCGTTAACAATATCGCAAGATTCCGGAAAAGAAACAAAAATAACTTCGGAAAATATTTCCAATAACGGTGGAACGATTTTTGTAGAGCCAGGCGACGTTTCAAGTCAAGCAAACAGAGTAACTATTACGGGCGGTTTAATAGAAAATATATCCGAATCCAGCAGCATTCGTAATGCGTTTTATAACAGTTGTAATTTTTCCAGTTTTTTTAACATCACAGGCGGCACGTTTTCGACAGCGTCAACTACTGGTTATGCGATAAATAACGCCGGTACCGGTACGTTAACTATCGGTCCTGGAGTCACTATTATAGGTAATAATTTGGGAGTAACAGTAACACCGTAATAGAGAGCAAGCAAGCAAGCAAGCAAGCAATAAAGAGTGAGGAAAGCTAGTGTTCTGGCTTTCCTCACTTCTTTTTTTGCGCCTCTGCGTCTTTGCGTGAAGTTTTTTTGGAGTTTATGTTCCGCGAAAATCCGTGGACTATCTTTTTTCTGTTTTGTGGAAAAAAAACTTGATTCTTCTTCTGTGTTTTCGTGTCCTTCGTGCAAGTAGTTTTAAATCAATTCTTCTATATTTAAAGGAAGATGAAATCCAATTTTTCTCAACTGTAAAATTACATCTGATAGATTAGTGATAATTCCTTGTTTATGCGCTCGTATCAATATGCCTAATGTACCAGTTATCCTAAGTCCGAGGTTTTGTGCGAATTGCCGTGCTTCTCTATCGTCAACAATCAACAATGCTTCTTCAATCTCCATGGCAAGTGCTATAGCACTGGATTCACCAAGATCAATAAATCTGTTGAAAGCAGTTATTTTTCCTGTATCATTGACAGCCTGGATAGTAATCCATTCCGGCAATGGCTCTCCATACTCAATTGCAACTTCAGGCGTTATCAACACAGTTTCATATAGGGTTCTCAAAACTTCAAGGCAGTTTATATTACTAAAAGCAATTAAGCAACTCGTATCTGAAATTATTATATTTGTTTTAATATTTGAGAGCATAAACAACTTCCATACGGACATCTTCTTCAGTCATAGTAACTACAGGTACACCGTATTTTATTAGAAGTTCATGAAAAGCACGATATGACAATCCAGCAACTACTGCTGCTTTACCTAATGGTAAACGCCTAGTTTCAAACAACTTGACAGCTAGCATTATTTGCGCATCAACCTGCGAAATATTTACAGAATCTGGAATTGTCAGAGTTAATTGCATTAATACCTCTCATTTATTCTAGGTTGTTTTTCCAACTAGGTCAAGGCAATAATTGACAGAAAACAGGGAACGTTGAACTTTTCTCACTTCTTCCTCTGCGTCTTGCATACTGTTTTTTCTTAGTAGATTTTCTTTTTTAATTTTGCTACCATAACTCCATGAATCAATTAACTGCTGATGAATTGCGAAAAAAATATGTAGATTTTTTTGTTTCCAAGGGACATGCGCAGATACAGGGAAAATCCCTGCTGCCGGAAAATGACCCGACTGTGCTTTTTACAACTGCCGGAATGCACCCGCTGGTTCCCTATCTTTTGGGAGAAAAACACCCTGCCGGCAACAAGCTTGTAAATTTTCAAAAATGTATCCGTACCGGGGACATTGACAGTGTAGGCGATGAAAGCCACCTGACATTTTTTGAAATGCTCGGTAACTGGTCTTTAGGGGATTACTTTAAAGAAGACGCAATAAAAATGAGCTTTGAGTTTCTTACTTCACCCCAGTGGCTGAATATTCCAAAAGAAAAACTTGGAGTAACAGTTTTTGAAGGGGATGTACCAGCCGCCGAAGGCGGCGTCGTACAACCATCTTCCTTAAACACGCCGACCGAAGGGAGGCCTAATGGGATACCCAAAGACGATGAGTCGGCGGCAATCTGGAAAAGCATTGGTATTCCTGAAAACAGGATCGCGTACCTGCCGAGGGAAGATAACTGGTGGGGGCCAGCCGGAACTACAGGCCCGTGCGGACCTGATACCGAGATGTTCTACTACATGGGGGAAAAGCCATGCAAAGCTGATTGCAAACCCGGCTGTTCTTGCGGAAAATGGCTCGAAATCTGGAACGATGTTTTCATGCAGTATAACAAAAATGCCGCAGGAGAATATGAACCTCTAATACGAAAATGCGTCGATACAGGCATGGGAATAGAAAGAACTGTAACTGTCCTGAACGGAAAATCCAGCGTTTATGATACAAGTATTTTTGCACCGATAATCGCCGCTATCGAAAAAGCCGGAAATTGCATGTACGGCAGTAATATCGATACAGATCGATCTATAAGAATTATTGCAGACCATGTGCGCTCGTCTACTTTTATACTGGGCGATCCCAAATCGGTCAGCCCTTCAAATGTTGGAGCCGGTTATGTTCTTCGCCGTTTAATCCGGCGGGCTGTACGGCATATGCGTAAATTAAAACCGGATGGAAATAGCCTCTCCCCAATCGCCGAAATTGTCATAGATCAATTTAAAGGTCCATACCCAGAACTTGAACAAAACCGCTCTATTATAATGAACGAATTTGGAAAGGAAGAAGCCAAATTTATGGAAACCCTGCAAAAGGGTGAACACGAATTTGAAAAATTATTGCCAAATTTGCTCAAAGATCCTCGAAAAATCATGTCAGGGCGGCTTGCCTTCAAACTTTACGATACCTACGGTTTTCCTATTGAATTGACGGAAGAACTGGCTGCAGAAGCAGGGATGACGGTAAACAGGGAAGAATTTGACGAGGCTTTTAAAAAGCATCAGGAGCTATCTCGTTCCCAAAGCGGCCAGACTTTTAAGGGCGGCCTTGGCGATCAGGGGGAAATGGCTGTAAAGTACCACAGTGCGACCCACCTTTTACACCAGGCTCTACGAATGATTCTTGGAGACCAGATTGCGCAAAAAGGCAGTAATATCACAGCAGAACGCCTGCGATTTGACTTTTCACATGACTCGCCAATGACTTCTGACGAAATAAAAAAGGTTGAAGATATCGTAAACGAGCAAATAAAGAAAGATCTTCCAATTCATATCGAAACAATGGGTATAGAAGAGGCAAAAACCTCGGGCGCAATTGCCCTTTTTGGGGAAAAGTACGAATCGCAGGTAAAAGTCTACACAATAGGCCATTCAACGGCAGATTTCTTTACAAAAGAGGTTTGCGGGGGACCTCATGTTGAGCGTACCGGGGGCTTGGGAACTTTCAAAATTCAGAAAGAACAATCCTCTTCGGCAGGAGTTCGGCGAATTAGGGCTATTTTAGTTTAGGGAACCTCTAAAAACTATTTTGTTTTTAGAGATTACCTTTAACCTTCCTGTATACTATTTGTTTATATTTATGATATATTAAAACCAGAAGGATGTTTATGAAACGGATATTATTTGTATTTTTAGTGTTATTAACAGCAATAAGCGGCTTTTCCCAGGCTACTTTGCAGCCTGCGGCAACTGTCAACTTAATCAGGACAGAAGTGATAACTGTCGGACAACTTCGTACAGAAGTAGAGCGTATGGAACAGTCCGCCGGACGCACATTGAATCATGATGAACGGCTTCAGGTATTGAATGTAATGATCAATGAGCGCCTGGTTATACAGGCTGCCGAGCGTGACAGAGTTACAGTCACAGAAAATGATGTAACCCAGCAAATACAACAATTGCGAAACATTATGGCGCAGCGGCTTCAGCGCCAGCCAACAGATGCCGAATTTGCTGCAGCTATAAGAAATGAAAGCGGTCTTGAGCTTCCCATATTCAGAGAACAGCTTCGCAAGCAGATGATTACTCAAAAATATCTTGTGCATAAAAAAGGGGATCTGCTTAACTCTGTCAGGGAACCTACAGAAGAAGAAATTACTAATGTATTTGTCCTTATTAGAACAGAGTTAAACCGTCCGGAAACTGTTCGTTTTTCCATGATACAGGTTCCCTATGGCCAAGATGCGGCATCCCGTGATAGAGCCAGAACTCTTGCAAACAATTTGGTTCGGGAAATCAATAATGATCCCAGAAGATTTGATGAAGTTGCCGCGCGCAGCAATACGCCCAACTCAGGTTTTCAGGCAGGAGACGGAGGATATCTACCGAGAAATCTGGAAGCCAGAAGTGTTGTCGGGCAGGAGTTTATGGATGTCGCATTTAGCTTAAGACAAGGTCAAGTATCCCGCTTAATTGAAGGCGTACCAGGTTTTCAGATTATAAAAGTAACAGAAAACCATGCAGCAAGACAGTTGGAACTAAACGATGCAATGGATATTGGACAAAGAGCAACTGTAAGGGATTTTATCAGACAGCAAATAAATAACGAAAGACAACAGGCCATTGTAAATCGGGCAAGCCGGGAATTAGTTGAAGAATTAAGGACTCCCAGATCTTTTCAGATTAACGAAAACAACATAAGATGGTGATAAGCTGGCATGGGATCAAGGCGAAAAGGCCGTATCCTGGCTTTTCAAGCTTTATACTTTTGGGAAGCGTCATCTTGTAATGAGACACACCGCGTCCCGGTAGAAGAACTTGTTAGTTTCGCCTGGCTTGATGAAGAAAAAATAAACTCTCTTGATGAAAATATGGCGGTATTTTCCCGGATATTAATTGCCGGAACTGTCGAGAATATCGCCAATATTGATAAAACGATCAAAGAACATCTGGAAAATTGGGACATAACACGGCTTAACCGTGTTGATCTTGCAGTCTTGCGAATATCTGTCTACGCCCTCATGTTTCAAAACGATATTTCTCCTTCCATTGTCATTGACGAGGCTATCGGTATTTGCAGGGAATTTGGCACAGACGATTCTTTCAAGTTTGTAAACGGCGTTCTTGACAGTATCCGCAAAACTTTGGTACGGTCATGAGGCTATTGCGCATAACGCTGCTTGCCGGTTTAATGCTGATATTTCTGTCCGGCACAGCGTTAACAGTTTTCATTCTAACCGAAAGAAGCGGCTTTAGGGCTTCCCGCCAGCAGGATAGTTTTTCCCGGCTTTTGCGCGAGTATGATATTGCCGCAGAAAGAATAACAGGCACAGAAAGGGAAATTGACAGCCTGCACCGGGAACTAAACAGCCTTGAAAAAAGAGCAATTACAGTTGAATCATGGCTTTCTATATTAAAACGGCGAAGAGCGCTTCTCTCCTTTCATCCGTCTTCAATAGTTAATTACCGCAATTCCATAAACAACGCATTAAAAATATTTCCGCATTCTCAGCCTATAAACGCCATTGCCTCTGCGGCTCTTGTAAAAGATTCCGGCATTAACATGGAAGCGGAAGAGCAGCTTCGCCAATGGCTTTCTGATATTACAGATTCCAATTTTAATTCACTGCGTCTTTCCCTTCATGTTTTATTGGGGGATTTCAGAAATCCGCAAAAAGCTGCGTTATTACCGGAAAATCTTGTATCAGACGGCACAGAAGCTGTTACGGTAAATTTGGCAATTTTAAAAATCTTGCGCGGCAATTACCAGCCGGCAGCGGCAGATATTCAGATGCTGTTAAATTCTTCATCGCCTTCTTTTGACATTTTGCGCTTTGCTGCCGAGTATCACTATGATTTTGGCGATCTTTTACGCAGCGCAGAAATTTTTTCATACATTAACGATAGTAAAGCAATGATCCGTCAGGCGGACGCGCTCTTCCTTGCCGGCTTTCCGGAAACCGCCGCAGCTATTTGGTCTGAACTTGCATATATGAATAATGAAAACAGTTTATACAATTTGGCGTTTACTGCCAAAGACCGCCAGGAGGCGGCAGCCTATTTTGAAAAACTTGTTAACCTGGATTCAGATTCAAAAGCCAGACAATTCGGACTTATTCGTTACAGCCGCCTGTTGGATTATCCGGAAGCGGTTTCGCTATTGCTGGGAAATTCATTGCAAGGGCGTAATACAATTAGTTTTTCTCCATCAAGTTATCCGTATATCGATCTTGAAATTATTAAACGGCACGCACAAGGTTTAGGCATCGGACGTCAACTGGCAGAAACATGGCTGCTTTTGGATCGCCATGATGGAAACGAAGAATTATACAAATGGGCATTTTGGCTTTTCTTTTTTCAGCAGAATTTAGATGAAGCAGGAATTCTTATGGATCGTATGCGGTTGCAGCAGATCAAAACGCCGTGGCTCGATGTTTACAGAGCCATTTATTTAATGGTTGAAGGAAATATTGACGAGGCAGAAAATATTCTGCGTTCAATGCAGGGAATCGACACGCCCTGGTATGTTTATGCTAACATTGGACGTATCCTGGAAGCAGTGCGTTCTCATGCCCGCGCTTTGGAACAATACCAAACAGCCTCGCAAGTTTTACTGGAAACTTCGCAAGTACAAAATCCTAAAACAGAGGCTCGGTTACAAATACATATTGCCAGGTGTTTAATCGCTCTTAATCGCCCCAGAGAAGCCCGTGCGGCATATCAGTATGCTCTGGAATTGGATCCTGAAAACCTGACTGCCCGTCTGGAACTTGACAGGTTTTTTTGATTTTTGTATTATAAAAGTCAATAATTATTATAATTTCGGAGGAAAAAATATGAAAGTCAGACCCTTGGCAGACCGGGTAATGGTCAAACTGGAAAAAAATGAGGCAAAAACAGCAGGCGGAATTATTATCCCCGATACAGCCCAGGAAAAAACCCAACAGGGTACAGTTGTAGCTGTTGGACCAGGTACAGAAAAGGAAGTTATCACTGTTAAAAGCGGCGATAAGGTAATGTACGACAAATATGCCGGAACCCAAATAAAAATCGATGGTGAAGAACACCTGATTTTAAAAATGGCAGATATTATCGCAGTTGTTGAATAAGTTTTACATATTATCATTTTTATTCTCTCTCGCGTTAGCATTGCTGCTTTCGTCTTGCTCAAGAATGGGTTACGGGGTTTTACTGTGGTCAATTGATGATCCCCCCGTTGATTCCGGAGCTATCCTGCCTGTATACATCAGATCCAATATCGAAAAAATTTGGGTAGTAGGCATGCCGGAAACAGCTGCAGCAAACAAGAAGTTAAAGTTTGAAATTCCCCTTTCTCAGCTTCATTTTACAGGAAACAAACGAAATACAGAGAAATGGGCGCAAGATTTTGCTCCTTATGCGCTGTCCTATGCGGAAAATCTACAGGACGGACTTCCAATCCGTGACAGTCCTGACAATAACGGACGGCGTGTATACCGTCTGCGTCTTGGAGAAGTTATCAAAGTTCTTGGAGTGGCACGCGGTATTCCGCCGATAGGCACTACAGGCGAACCCCTGCCCGGAGACTGGTTAAGAGTTCTGACGAATGATGGTGTAATAGGCTACTGTTTTTCTTACAGATTAAGAGTATTTGATCAAAGCGAAGGCTCATTTCAAACTACTACTGCAGGTCTAAGAGATACAACACCGGATCCTGATTTGGATATGGTTTTATCAAGAACATGGTCAGCCGAATCTTATTTGCAAATGATTAACTCAAGACGGATTAATATTCAGGAATTGCAAAGAAATTACCGTTTTGATCCCGGCCTTGAAACGGGTATTGCAAGAATAATATTGCCGAATTTGGAAAGACAATTCAGATACGAAAGAATTATTCCGGAAGAACAACGCGCTTGGCGTTTTGAAGGAACAAGCCTGCAAATGGTACTAAGAAACAACACAACGCTTGCCGTTCAATTTATTGATGAAACAGACACAAGACGCACTCTTGTTTTTACCGCTCTTCCTTCCAATGTAGATGATATTATCCTGCAGGAAAATGCCCGGCGGGAAATGCAATTTTTTGCAATTTACGATGATGGGCCGGTATTTACCAGCAATAATTACGGAACCATAACATTCCTGCAAACCGGCGATTTTGCATGGACAGGTTTTGAGTCCCTTGTTCCGCAGTTGATTTCTGCCGGAACAAACGGAACAGGACGAATTAATATGG
>Ga0123356_10005157_pt1 | contig 13379 bp, 14 predicted proteins | sample TergutEmb28metaG_2_FD_92546 | JGI IMG/M metagenome (GOLD analysis project Ga0123356, IMG submission 92546) | Embiratermes neotenicus P3 segment gut microbial communities from Petit-Saut dam, French Guiana - Emb289 P3 | ecosystem: Host-associated > Arthropoda: Insects > Digestive system > Gut ... | reverse complement strand
GCAAGAGCCGCCTGTCAGGAAAAAGCCCTGTATCAAGGTAATCTGATAAATTTACTTTAAACTTTAAGCCGCCTTCGTTTATAACTTTTTCAAAACGTGTTTGGCTAATTTTTTCATATTGGGAAACACCCTTTTGTTTTTGCCGCCTTTTTATAAATATGTGTTCAGGTTTTACTCCCAAAGCGATTGCGGCGCTTTCTTTCATTTTTAAAAGCCACTTACTTTCTTCTGTTTCGTCTTTTTCGTAGGGGCGTTTATAAAGAGCGCCGCAAAGAGCGGTATTTTGCAAATCATCGCAGTCACCGTAAAAATCAAGAACAAGGGGAATTTCGGGAATATCACGGTCATATAGCCTGAAAGCGCCTGTGTTTGTTCTTAGAGACCACTTTTTTAAGTGACGAAAACGTTTTTGTAAACGATTAGCGAACATCTGTGCCTGCTCGGAAACTTTATCTTGCATACTAATACATATTAACATAAATTATTTGATAATTCATCACACAGAGGCACAGAGGCACAGAGGCACGGAGTTATAATTCGTTTTATTACCCGTGTCCGCGAACCGAAGGTTCGACGTGCCCCCGTGTCTCCGTGTGAAATTCTTTAGCTCTAGATTTTTTATTAAATTCTGATTAAATTAAATTATGGCGATAAATATTACTCCTGTAACAAACCATCGTGAAAGAGAAAAAGGTTTTCTTGTATACCCGGTATACTCTCGGCGAAGCGCAGGGCTTTCCATCGGAATTAACCTTTACCCCGACAAAAAAAGCTGCCTGTTTAATTGCCCGTACTGCGAAGTTTTTCCTTTTTCCAGTAACGCGCGATTTTCTCTTGAACAAATGGAAGAGGATTTACGTTATGTCATTTCATCTTCACAAGAACAAAATATCCCAATAAAAGATATTTGTTTTTCCGGCAATGGCGAACCTACTCTTTCTCACGTTTTTGAAGAAGCGTTAAAACTCGCGGAAAATATTCGTTCACAGTCAGCTTCATCAGCAAAACTTGTTGTTATCACAAACGGTACAGGGCTTTTACAGCAAAATGTTTTTTCTTTGTTAAAAAATGAAGCCGCAACAAATCCTTCATTGGATATTTGGCTTAAAGTTGACGCTGGTACTCCCGAATGGTACGAAAAAATAAACAGATCAAACATTTCTTTTGATGAACTTACAAATGTAAAAAAAGAATTTGCCGCAAGTACTTCTTTTACAATTCAGACGATGCTCTGCGCTATTAACGGACAGCCGCCATCTGAAACAGAAGCTAAAATGTGGGAGGAACTTGTCTGTCAGTTAGCTAAAAATATGTTAAATGGTAAAAGTAATGTCCGCAAAGTACAGATTTACGGCAAAGCCCGCAACGCACCGGAAGACCCATTAGCAACAGAGCTTCCCGCAGAATACCTGGAAAAAAGAGCAGAATCACTAAGAGATATTTTTTCCACAAGCGAAATAATTACGCCTGTGGAAATTTATTTATAGAATACTTTTGCGGTCTTATTCTTCATCAACTACGAAACGTGTTACTTCATTTAATAGAAGAGCGATATTATCACGGTTTTTAACGCTTAACTCGTTAATATGATTTATCGCGATGTTAATCTGTTCCGCGCCGCTTGCCATTTCGTGAATACCGGAAGAAATTTCCTGAGTTTGTTTTTCAAGCCCTTCACTTTCCCTGATAACTTCTTTTGAACCTTCAAGCATTTCCTGTGAACCACTGCTTACTTGCTGGGTTATTTCGTTAACATTGGCAATACCCTGCAATATCTGCTTACTTCCGATTTCTTGTTCTTCCATCGCGTTTCTGATGTTTTCTTCCTGCTGTACAACAATATTAACACCGGTGTCTATGGCTTCGAATTTGTTAAGAACATCATCTGTAGATTTTGTAATTTTATCGATACAATCTTTTATTACTTTAAGTACTGTCCCGATTGTTTTGGATTGTTCATTGGAACTTTCGGCGAGTTTTCTAATTTCATCGGCGACAACCGCGAAACCTTTACCTACATCACCGGCGTGAGCGGCTTCTATCGCGGCGTTCATCGAAAGCAGGTTTGTCTGGCTAGCGATGTTTTGCATAACAGAGTTAATTTCCATAAGTCCTTCAGATTCACGGGCAATTTCCTGTATGTCCTGCGCAACATCCTGAAGCCCCGCCCTTCCAACTTCTGAAGCTTCCCTTAATGCTTTTACGTTAGACGCGTTTTTAACAAGCGATTCTGTAACAGATCTTGTGTTAGCGACCATTTGTTCAATAGCGCTTGATGCCTGCGATACGTTTTTGCTTTGGTTTTCGACATGACCGTTAAGTTTATTAATATTTGTAACAACTTGATCCATTGTCGCGTGAGTTTCGCTTACGCTCGCGCTCTGGCTTAAGATACGTGTTTTAATACTTTGAACGTTGGCGCTGATTTCATTTACCGCGGCGGCAGATTCATTCATATCGCTGGAAAGATCAGTACCTATCTGGTGAAGAATCCTGGCTTCTTTTTTAATACTTTTAATCATATCTTTAATTCTGCCTAAAGTATGATTAATGGAATGTTTCATTACTCCGATTTCATCTTTTGTTTTTACAACTACCTGATGCGTAAGGTCGCCTTCTTCCAAAAACTTTAACATATCCACTACAGCTTGAACAGGTTTAAGAAGCATATTCTTGCAAGTTATCACATTAATTATTATTCCAGCTAAAAGGATTATAAAAGCTTGGATAACAAGCGTAATAATTTTACTGGTTCTAAATGTTGTAATATATTCGTCTATAGATGCCATTTTTATACCAATAAATAATATACCTGTAACATCACGGGAATTGGGAGCTAGTAAGGGTCTGTACTTGGCATAATATACTTCACCAAGAATAGTTACTTCACCTATGTAATCTTCTCCTGATATAACATTTCTGTACGCGGCGCTGCCTGTTCCAAGAAGTGTATCCACTAACCTGTTTCCGGAACTGTCAATAAGACTTGTTGTTATTCGGCGGAAATCCTGACCTTCCCGCACAAAAAGCGTCGATTCTACACCTACGTTACGGGCTATCCGATCAATGGTAGTGTAATCATATTTTAAAGAATTACCATGTTCACTTACAAAATCACCATTAGATAAAGTAATTTGCCCATAAGTACTCTCCATCATATATTGAAAGGATTCAATATCGCCGTTTAATTTATAATTTGCCATAATAATAGCGGCGTCATGGCTTGAGTTTTCTACCGAGTTAACGCTAATTACAGACATTACCAAAATCGCAACCAACAATAATAAAGCGTAAATAGCTGATAATTTAAAAAGCAAGCTGTTTGTTGTTTTAACAGAGTTACTTTTTGGCCTTTTAATTTCCTTATTCATTTTTTTTACCCCCCAAATTACATTCCGCAATAATTACTTGCAAAAATTTTAATCAATATAAATACATATGATATTTGAAAATTAACTTAATATTTTAAAATATCATTCAATTAATGATAGAATATTATTCATTTTATATCAATAGTACGCATATTGAATTTTCATGCTCTTCTAGAATTTTTTTTTACATGGTAGAATACCTATACTAATGTAATATTATACCAAGGAGAAAATATGCAAGCTCTAAAGAAAAACCCGGCATGGAAAGGCAGGAAAGGTCCTGTAGTTCTCGTCATAATGGACGGCGTCGGTTATGGAAAATTCAAAGAAGGTGACGCTGTCGTCAATTCAAATATGCAAAATCTCACAGAATTAGCGAAAAATAACCCGAATACAAGATTAAAGGCGCATGGAACCGCCGTTGGGCTTCCATCTGATGAAGATATGGGTAATAGCGAGGTCGGGCACAACGCTATGGGCTGCGGACGGGTCTTTAATCAGGGCGCGGCTTTAGTCTCCAGATCTATCGACACTGGCGCGATGTTTGAGGGTTCGGCATGGAAGGAAATTACTAACAATGTGAGAAATGAAGGGGTAGGCTCCCCTACTTTGCATTTTATAGGGCTTTTTTCGGACGGCAATGTTCACAGCCACCTTGATCATTTAAAAGCGATGATCGTACAGGCAAAAAAGGAAAATGTAAAACGTGTCAGAATTCATGTGCTTTTTGACGGGCGTGATGTCGGAGAAACCAGCGCTCTTGAATACCTCGATCCTTTCGAATCATTTTTAAAAGATTTAAATAACGAAAACTTTGACGCGAAAATCGGCTCGGGTGGCGGGCGTATGTGGATCACGATGGATCGCTACGGAGCGGATTGGTCGATGGTAGACCGTGGCTGGCAGACTCATGTTTTGGGAACGGCAAGGCAATTCGCTTCGGCTCGTGAAGCGGTTGAAACATACCGAAAGGAAATACCGGGTATTATCGATCAGGATTTGAAAGAATTTGTTGTAGCCGAAGGCGGAAAACCAATCGGTACAATCGAAGACGGCGATTCTGTTGTGTACTTTAATTTCAGAGGCGATCGCGCGCTGGAAATAACCGCCGCATTTGAAGACGACAATTTTGACAAGTTCGATCGTGCGCGCCGTCCTAAAGTTTGTTACGCTGGCATGATGGAATATGACGGCGATTTGCATGTACCAAGCCGATACCTTGTAAGTCCTCCTTCGATTGACAAAACAATGGGTGAATACCTCGCGGCAAGCGGCGTGCGCACTTTGGCAATTTCTGAAACTCAAAAGTACGGGCATGTCACTTACTTTTTTAACGGCAACCGCACAGGCAAGTTCGATGATAAACTTGAAGACTACATCGAAATAAAAAGTGATGTAATTCCGTTTGAACAAAAACCTTTAATGAAGTGCGCGGAAATTACTGATAAAGTAATCGAAGCTATTCCATCAGGTAAATACGATTTTATAAGACTTAACTTTCCTAACGGCGATATGGTCGGACACACAGGCGTATACAAAGCTGTAATTGAATCGATGGAAGGCATGGATGTTCAGCTTGGAAGATTAAAAAAAGCCGTCAGCGACGCCGGCGCTTTAATGGTGATAACAGCAGACCACGGCAACAGTGATGACATGTTTGAACACGACAAAAAAACCGGCGCTGTTTCTTTAAAAGAAGACGGCACACCAAAAGCGAAAACAAGCCACAGCTTAAATCCTGTTCCATGTATTATTTATGATCCGGAATACAAAGGTGAGTATACAAACGAACCAAAAGAAAATTGTTTAAACGAAGGTTTGGGAATTAGTTCGATCGCTTCTACTTGCATGCAGCTATTGGGTTTTATTCCTCCCGATGATTACGACAAATCAGTGTTAAAAATGTAGGGTAGAAAGCATCGTTGACATTATAACGTGTTTATGGTAATTTTCCATTTACGGGCAATAGCGCAGTTGGTTTAGCGTACAAGTCTGGGGGACTTGGGGTCCCCGGTTCAAATCCGGGTTGCCCGATAATTTAACTTAATTGGGTATTCATTCCACAAGTTTTAGAAAAAAGAGTTCTCGCTAAGACGCTAAGGGCGCAAAGAACGCAGAGTTGAAGTGAAAAAAATATGAAGTTCATTATTATTTTGTAGAATAATATGATATAATAGGAGAATATAAATGGATATTTTACTGAACAATTGTGTGGTTTAAAATCTTTTTCAGAAGCTTGCTTTAAATATTAATGCATAAATGTAATACTTAAAAAATATATCTTGTGTTGAGGTATTCAATCCATTTTTTATAATTATCATCAGGACAATGCTTTGAAAGTAATTCCATTAGTTTTTCATAAGTAATAAATAAACATTTATCCTTATGTTCTTCTTTTAAAAAATTTTTATATTGTTTACTTACTATATTAAAATGTTCATTTTTTTGAGGATAAAATGTAATAGACGTAAAGTATTTAAATTTATCTGTATTCTTTATTAAGATACTTTCTCCCAACAGATGATTCCGCCAAATTTGCCGATAATCATCATCTTGTAGTTTTATTATTATTTCATCTTTATATACGTTTGATTTATTTGTTATTTCATAATATATTGACTCATAATTGTTTATTTCAATACACTCTTTCTTTCCAATTTTATACCCACGTTCAGTATATTTTATTTCAATTCCAATAATACCTTTCTTATCATCATCTCTTGTATACTCTATATAAACATCAAATGAAGTTTTATCATTTAAATACTTTTCTTTAGGTTGAGGAGCATATTCAATTTTTAATAAATCTATTAATTTTATTTCTCCATTAAATATTTCATTAAACACATTTTTTAAGTATATTTTATTATTATCAAGTGGAATAAATAAATTAAAAGGTATATGCTCACTGCGTAACATATTTTGATAAATATTTTTATTAAATTTAATATATTCCTTTACTACCGTAAATATTCCAAAATTATTATAAAAATTTAATCCTTTTTTTGCATCATTTTCTGTTAAATAATTTCCATATTCATCATAATCCAATAAATTCAAATTTTCTAGTCTAAATTTTGATTGATGTTCTCTAGCCTTATTTAAAAAACCTGTTGGATCTGTTTTATCATCTTCAATTTTTCTCTGTTTTCCATATTTTTCCATCTTAATCTCCTTAATGAAAATCCACTGCGGAAACGAACAAATTGGAGGAGTCTAATCACTCCATTTCCTGTTTGTTAAGTTCGGCTTTTAACTTCCTGTAGTTTTATTTACAACAATTGCCTTTTCGTATAGATCTGCTTTTTCTTCAAAAGGAGGCATGACAAAAGTAAACAATGTTTTTCCAGATCCATTACTAATTGAAAAATCACCAAGTTGTATAATGTCCATTCCAATTAGAAAGTCTACATTTTTTACCAGATTACAAACAGCCACGTTATAATTATTTAATACAACTTGATTTGGAAGCATTAAAGAAACTTTAACCAAATCAGCAATAGTAAAATTGTTAATACCATTTATTTTTACCCGGTTAAAAGGAACCAAGTTTAATTTATTGGCAACCTCTGGTGTCATAGCCGATAACATTGCCCCAGTATCCCATAATGCAGAAACATTAGTTTTTTTGGGAGATTGGGACAAATCGTATACTTCTATTTCTGTCATGAGCCTTAAAGAAAGGCTGGGATATTCGCTTTTAAAAGCATAATGTTGAAGTTTATGCACCGACAAATGGAGAAAGTTGAAAAACTTCCTCTTCCTCCATTACATGGTGAATCATAAAAGAGCCAAGAGGTATAGTCTTTATTGTTTCAAAATACGCTGTATTTTCATCATCATAAACAGAAATCACTTTGTTTCCCGAAATAACGATAAATCTTCCGCAGTACTTTTCTACAAGTTCATCACGGTTATTTTCGTAAAATTCCCATTCAGTATCCAACATATTGAACCTCCTAGTTTAAATATACAACATATTTCTAGAAATTGGAAAGCCTGTTATTAAAAAAAATCACTCCATTTCCTGTTTGTTCAATGCTTTTTTTATATCTCTCCAATCAGGCATGTATTTGTCCAATAGTGATTTGAAACGCGCGTTATGTCCTTTTTCGATGAAGTGCATTAGTTCGTGCAGGATGATGTAATCAAGACACTGACGATTATACTTAGCGAGCCTTACATTCAAACAAATATTTTTTAATCTTGGTTTACAGGAACCCCACTTGGTTTTCATATACTTTGTCTGCCAGCTTGCGGCTTTTAAACTGGTTTTCTTTTCCCACCGCGGCAGCGCTTTTTCTATTTCGGCGTTTAATAATTTTTTTAACCAGTCACGAATAAATTTTTCGCGCTTTTCGTTTGTTATTCCTTTTTTAACGGTAAACACGGCTTTATCGCCGGAAAGTACAATCGAATTTTTACCGCCGCTTTTTATCTGAAGATTATATTCCTCACCCCAAACAAAAAAACTTTCTCCGGAAACATATTCACGTTTAGATTTGTTTTGGAATTTTTTAAATTTTTCTAAATTTTGTTTAATCCAATCAGTTTTTGAATGAACAAAACTTTCGATTTCGTAATTAGCCATGGAAAGCGGCGCTGTTACAGAAATTTTACCGTCAGGTTTAATGCAAAGACGCATGGTTTTTACATTTCTTTTGTTGACCTCAACAGGTAAACCGGAGACAATTAACATGATTAAATTATAACACTTTATTTAAGACATTTTTAAGGCATTGTTACAATTGTTTCAAAGCGGGGGTTGCGAAGCTGACTTACCGCGCGATCATGCCATTCTCCCGCTTGAGGCTGAGACGCTAAAAATTCCCAAACAGAACGGGAAACCGCGTTTTTACCGTTTCTAAAAAGGCTTGCTCCAAAATAATAAATTGTTTTATAATATTCTACTTCTTCTATATACGATAATAAAAGCTGGTTTCTGTTTATTTCCCGCGCCAGATCCTGCAAGTTTGTAAATGTAAAATCAAACTGCCGCCTTCTTACTTCTTCGATTATAATCGTATTTTGTATAAGAAACGCGAACATTAGATGTGCTTCGGCAGTAGGACGGCCTGAAACAACCAGGTGAAACCCTAAAAGTCTGTGAGCTTGTTCTACAGCGCTGTTATTATAACGGTACATTTCCAAAAAGCGGTTAATACCATGATTGGTCAATGTTGATGTCATCGCGGTTCTGGCAAATGACGCGGATGCTTGTTGATGTGACGGACGCAAAGTTTCTCCCCTTGAGCCTGTTTGTGTATTTTCGGCTGCTCTCGCGTCTGTCCATAATGTATCATTTTCCGCGATTATTAAATCTAAAATACTTATCATTTCATCGTATTCTTGTCTTGTTCTTAAAACACTCGCGATATTATATTGCAATGTTGTGCTAAAATCAGGATTTTCCAAATTTGATCGCATGGTATACGCTCTGCGGTATTGAGACAACGCGAGTGATAATTCACCTTCTACGCGATACACTTCTCCAATCCAATATTCAGCTTCAGGGTAATCTTTTAATTTTCCGATGGCGGTAAGCGCGGCATTTGCGGAATTGTTTAAACTTGCTTTTGGCACGCGATAATACAATTCTTCCAAAGCGGCGGAAGCGGCTGTATAATGACGTTCATTAGAAAAGCGCTCTACTCTATCCAGATAATCACCTAACCTGCGTACTTCGTTAACCGAAAGCAGGCTGATTAAATCACGTTCCATCTGTTCATACATGGCGCGTCTGTTTCGTCTGGCATCTTCGAATAACATTAAAGCGACACCATAGTCTTGTGATCTAAATCTTTGTTTGCCATATTCGAGCGAAAGCCACCAGGGAGGATTCGCTCCCTGCGCGAAAAGATTAGTCGACAAAAAAAATAAAAAGATTATTAACCACGAACCACACGAACCTGTACTTCGAAATTGATTTACCATTCGCGTTGGTTTGAGTTGGTTCTTGGTTAAATTCTTAGTTTTATTTATCATAACTTTTCCAGTTCCTCTTTGAATACTTTATCAGCTTGGTCGGCTGTTATTGTTTTTATCACTTTGCCGTGTTTAAAAATTAACACTTTATCTCCCACTCCTGTAATTCCAAGATGCGCGTGTTTTGCCTCAATGGGTCCGTTTACTTCGCAACCCATAATGGCGATTGTTATATCCTTATCAATCGAATATAACTGACTCATCCAACGGTCTGAAAACCTGAGTGTGTCAAAACCGTACCTGCCGCAGCGGGGACAGGAAACTATTTTCACACCCGTGTTTTTTAACCTTTCATTTCCTTGTGATAATTCACCTGCCGTGGCGACTATCTCCCTTGCGGCGATAATCTCATTTTCCATTGTATCCGAAAGGGATACCCTGATTGTATCGCCAATGCCTTCACCCAGAAGGGTTAAAAGAGCCGCGGTATTCCTCGCGACTCCTGCCGTTAAAGGTCCCGCTTCAGTAACACCGATATGCAAGGGCGCGTCGGTCAACCTGGAAAGAACCCTATTAGCTTCTATATTATCGGCAATTCCACTGGCTTTCATTGATACCAGAATATTGGTAAATCCAAATTCATCAAAAAGCGCCAACTCTCTTTGAGCGGCTTAAACCAAAGCCTGAGATGGCTTTAAACCCTCCTGTACTTCTTTACAGAGGTCTTTGGGCAGACTTCCGGCGTTTATTCCAATTCGGATGGGAATGTCTTTATCTCCAGCTTTTTCAAGAACAGCTTTAATTTTTTCTTTACTGCCAATATTTCCGGGATTTATTCGAATTTTAGCGATGGGAAAATCCATACATCGAAGCGCTATTTTATAATCAAAATGAATATCAGCGACAAGCGGCATTTTAACCATTTGAGTCAGGTTTCCAAGTATTTCCGCTGATTTTATATCAGGAACGGCAAATCGTAAAACACGGCAGCCTAACGCCGCGAGTTCGTTTATTTTTTGAACAATACTTTTTATTTCATCATTAGATTGATGGTCAGAAAAACGGTCTTTCCACATGGTTTGAATAACAACCGGATTATCCCCGCCTACAAAAACCGCAGGTATGCCAGAGAAGCCGCCAATTTTAACAATTTTGGAAGTTCTTCCTTGTTTCATTTAAAGTTCCTATAATATAATATAGTAAACATATGAAATTTACCATTACAACCGAAGAACAAAAAATACTGTTAACTCAAGCGCGTGAAGTTATAATCGCGGAACTTGAAAGACGAAAACCAAATTTCGCGGCAGTAAAATATGATAACGATTCAAACCTTAATACCCCATGCGGCGCTTTTATTTCATTACATATTAACAGCGCTAACGGGCGAAAACTTCGAGGCTGCATCGGCAGAATGACCGCTAACCTGTCTCTTATAGAAACAGTGCGTTTGATGGCAAGGGAAGCGGCTTTCGGCGACCCTCGTTTTCCACCGCTAAAAATTGAAGAGTTGCCAAAACTTCATATCGAAATTTCCGCTTTATCCCCAATGTCGCCATGCCTTGATTACAAAGAAGTAAAAGTCGGCGTTCACGGTTTATTATTGACCGGGCAAGGACGTTCCGGAGTATTACTGCCGCAAGTTCCTGTCGAACAAGGCTGGAATCAAAATGAATACCTTGATTATATTTGCGTAAAAGCGGGATTACCGCCTGAATCCTATAAAAATCCCAAGAATCAACTTTATACTTTTACAGCGGTAGTATTTTCAGAGGATTAAAATTTTTATGGAACGAAATCTTTCACAATTTTTTACAAAAAAAACGGCAAAAAAAGCGGGACTCGCGGAACCATATTCATTTTTTAAAAACGGTGTTGATCCTTTAATTTCCTCATTGGAATATGATTCTCGTAATGTAAAACCGCGAAGTCTTTTTTTCGCTCTGCCTGGTTTACATACAGACGGAAGTTTATACATTAATGACGCGATTAATAAAGGCGCGTCTGTTATTGTTCATGAAAAAGAAATAAATAAAAACGATAAAAAAGATAATGTTATCTATTTAAAAGTTAAAAACGCCCGTTTCGCGATGTCTCCGATCTCTGCCGCCTTTTACGATTTTCCATCGAAGCGATTATTAGTAATTGGCGTAACAGGAACAGAAGGAAAAAGCACGACCGTTTATCTTATTTGGCAATTATTAAAACTTTTAAATAAAAAAGCAGGTTTTATTTCCACTGTTCAGCACTGTTTCGGCGATGAAATCCAGTTAAATATCGAACATCAAACTACTCCGGAAGCGCCTGTAGTACAGCGGCTGCTTAGAGAAATGGCGGATAACGATTGTGAATATGTTGTTTTGGAATCCAGTTCTCACGGGCTTTCGCCAAGAACAAACCGTTTGGGAGACGTAAATTTTTGCTGCGGTGTTCTAACCAATTTAACCCACGAACATCTGGAATTTCACGGTACATGGGAACAATACCGGTACGATAAAGCAAATCTTTTTAGAGCGCTAGATAAATATAGAATCGAGAATTTTAAAATCGAAAAATCCAAAAATAAAAAACAAATTCCTTTTGGTATAGTAAACGCTGATGATAAAAGCGCGAAGTATTTTATTAAAGCGACAAAGAAAAAATGTTTTACATACAGCCCGGCAGGAAAAGATGGAGACATCATCCTTGAAGCGATTGAAAGCACTACATGGGGAAACTGGTACATTGTTTACACACATGCGTTAAAGGAGCGGATTAATTTTAGAGACAGGCTTCCCGGAGCGTTTAATTCAGCTAACGTACTTGCCGCTATTTTAACAGTTTCCAATTTATTAAAACATCCAATAAAAGATATTGTTCCATTGGTAAAGGATTTAAAACCTGTAAAGGGCAGAATGACTACTATCGATAAAGGACAGCCTTTTGAAGTTGTAATCGATTACGCGCACACGCCTTCATCTTTTCAGGCGATTTTCCCGCCGCTTCGGGAAAGGCTTGATAAAACAGGCGGCAAAATAATAAGTCTTTTTGGATCCGCGGGAGAGCGAGACACACAAAAACGAAGCGAACAGGGGCAAATTGCCGCGGTTTATTCAGACATAATTGTTTTAACAGACTAGGACCCCAGAAAAGAAATACCTATGGATATCCTTGAAGAAATTTCAAAAGGCGTGGAAGCGGAAAAAAGCCGCCATATTTTTAACCGCGAAGAAAACCTTTTTTTAATACCGGACAGACCTTTGGCGATCCGCAAAGCTTTAAGTCTTGTTCAAAAAGGAGACCTTGTTATCCTTTTGGGTAAAGGACACGAAAACTCAATTATTTACGCGGATCATGTAATGTCTTTTGATGAAATCTCCGAAGCGGAAAAAGCGTTAGCCGAAATTGGTTATAACAATAATTAAATTCGCGGTTTATATTTAACCGCTTCCTGCGGATGTTTATCGCGAACAAATTTATTTAATATGGTATTTAAAAACACCATATCTATTGGTTTTGGTATAAATCCGTCAAATCCATTTTGCTCAAACATCTTTTCATTACCTGTAAGAGCGTTAGCTGTCAACGCTACAATTGAACCTTCGTATCCTAATTCGCGCAGTATCATTGTTGTTTCTATTCCATCCATTTTTGGCATCATATGATCCATAAAAATTAGATCATAGGTTTTTCCGCTTTTTATAAAATCAATCGCGATAATACCGCTGTTCGCTGTATCAATATCCAGCATATAAGGTTTTAAAAGACCCTCCGCGACATAAAGATTTGTATCAACATCGTCCACAACCAGTACTTTACCGTAGGGCATTAATTCGCGGATTATATCCAGTTGAGCGGCTTGCTGTTCAGAATTGAATGAAAAATTACAAAGTTTTCGCGTTTGCTGATGAGGCGGATAATGATTTTAGCGGCCAGATTGCTGCTATGAAAGAAAATGAACTTGATGGTCTCGAAATTAGAGGTGTTAATGGCAAGAATATCAAGGATGTGACTGTCGATGAAGCAAAGGAACTTAAGAAACAGCTTGACGACAACAGCCTAAGCGTTTGGGCAATAGGCTCACCAAGCGGCAAATTTAACATT
>Ga0123356_10005156_pt1 | contig 13379 bp, 12 predicted proteins | sample TergutEmb28metaG_2_FD_92546 | JGI IMG/M metagenome (GOLD analysis project Ga0123356, IMG submission 92546) | Embiratermes neotenicus P3 segment gut microbial communities from Petit-Saut dam, French Guiana - Emb289 P3 | ecosystem: Host-associated > Arthropoda: Insects > Digestive system > Gut ... | reverse complement strand
GCCGCTTTTAAAAAAACGTATCGAAAACGGCGAGCAGACAGAGAAACATCCTTCGCTGTCAGAAATAAAGGCGTACGCTGTAAAAGATATCGATAGTTTTGACTCAACCTATAAAAGACTTTTAAATCCTCATGTCTACAAAGTATCGATAACCGATAAACTCCGCGATCTCAAACTGGAGTTAATTGAGAGACATCTGGGTAATAAAAATATATAATTAACCACGAACCAACACGAACTAGTACCTGCGGTACTTACACGAACCTGTGCTACGATATCTTAGCGCAAGTTCGTGTGGTTAGTGGTAAAAATATTGTATTATTATTTACTATTCCGTGTTATAATTATTCTATGAATAAAATACAAATACATTTTGCAAATACCCAAAAAACGGTTTCTTGCGCATACGGCACTAAAGCATCTGAGCTTATAGAACATTTTGGCATTCCAGGCGATCAAATAGCCGCTGTAAGAGAAAATAATGAGATACGTCCGATTGGAACATCATTATTGGTAAACGCAACAATAGAGCCAATTCTTGTTGACTCGCCTGAAGGGGTTATGATCTACAGGCGCACCCTATCTTTTGTTCTTGCAATTGCCGCGCGTAATATTTTACCGCAGGATGGAGTATATGTAGGACATTCGCTTGGGAACAGTTATTATTATACGTTAAGTTCAGGCGATAAGCCAAAACAGGACGATATAGATAAACTTGCAAAAGAAATGCAAAAAATAATAAATGAAAACTCACCAATTGCATTCAAATATCTTGCCTATGAAGAAGCTGTTTTGTTGTTTAAATCCAATAATCAAATAGATACAGCTCTGCTTTTGGAACAAAGGAGCTCTTCGTATATAAAGGTAAATGAATGTCAGAGTTATATTGACATGTATGTTCAGCCGCTTTTGGGAAGTACAGGCATGCTTACATCTTTTGAGCTTATGGCGTATCAGGATGGTTTTTTACTTCGCTTCCCTGGTATTGGCAAAGGAAAAACAATAGATCCGTTTACAGATGAGCCGCAAATATTCCGAGTCTACAATGAATATAAAAATTGGGGAAAAATTATCGGGGTTAGGGTAGTAGGCGAATTAAACTCCCGGATTGCAGGCAGAAAAATACAGGAGTACATTAGAATCGCAGAGGCGCATCAGGCTCGTGAAATGGGAGACATTGCTCGTCTTATATATGAGAAACGTGAAAAAATAAAAATGGTTCTTATCGCAGGTCCTTCAAGTTCAGGGAAAACAACAAGCGCAAAAAGACTGGAAATAGAATTAATGGTTTCAGGATTAAAACCCATTGCCATAAGCCTGGATGATTATTACAGGGGAACAAAGGATACTCCGAAAGATGAAAACGGAGAGCCTGATTATGAATGCCTAGAAGCATTAGATGTTCCGTTTTTAAATGAACAGTTATTAGCATTATACCGAGGAGAAGAAGTTACGCTTCCTGTTTATGAATTTAAAACTGGCAGCAGAAAAGAAGGCGGCGGAAGAAAAATAAAACTGCAAAGCGATAATATTTTAATAGTAGAAGGCATTCATGGCCTTAACGATGCGCTTACGCATAGTATCGATCGCAGTACAAAGTTTAAAATTTATGTCTCAGCTCTAACTCAGCTAAACCTGGATGATCATAACCGCATTCCAACAAGCGACAACAGGCTTCTGCGCCGCATGACACGAGATTCCCAATTTAGGGGAATGGATGCTGCAGGCACTATAAAAATGTGGTCAAAAGTGCAGGCAGGAGAAAGAAAGCACATCTTCCCGTTCCAGAACTCGGCAGATGCGGCGTTTAACTCCGCTCTTGACTATGAGCTTTCTGTATTCAAATACTTTGTTGATCCTCTGTTACGTGCAATAAAACCAGGAAGAAGAGAATATGCGGAAGCTGTAAGGCTTTTATCGTTCCTGGAAAACTTTACGCCAATTCCGCCGCAGTATGTGCCTGGAACAAGTATCCTGCGCGAGTTCATCGGCGACAGCGAATTTAGGTATTGATCAGAAGAATTAACCACAGAGGACACGGAGTTTCACGGAGCTCTTGTCCGAAAGCCCTTATTCCTCCGGGCAACTACAGTTGCCAATACTCCGTGTTACTCCGTGTACTCCGTGGTAAAATTTCTTATGTATTAATGTTTACAAGCCAAGGGCGACGACGATTTTTGCTTTGTAATCTTTAGTAGATATTTTATTTTTTAGATAATCGGTAATAATAGATCTAACAACAGGAGGGAAGGCATTCCAGTAGCGCTCCGGCCAATCGCCTATCTCTTCACGAAGGTTTTTGTCAACAGATGACTTCATCTCTCCATGCGAAAAAGAAATAAATTGTTCTATCATAGATAAAAGTACATCAGAAGGCAGTGCGCTTTTACTTTTATTAGAGGATTTTTGTTTATCTATTTGGTCAGGAAGCCAAGCCTGGCAAAGTTCATTAATCTGCCTGTCATTAAGTTCAGGCGCATGTTCTCTAAGTAATTTAGTTATCATATCCTGAACAGATCTTCTCATGCTTTCAAGGCTTCCGCCAACGCCTGATTCTATTTTAGTTGTTATTTCTTTTGCCATTCTTTGCGGATCGGGCATGTTCCCAACTGCTTTAAAAACAGTAAGATCACGGCGTCTTCGAACAACCGCTTCCGCAAGCGCTTCTATAGTGGCTTCATTGCTATGATTGAGAATGTAATCTAATGCTTGAAACAATGCAGGATCTGTCATTGGCAAGTTTGGTAAGCCTGGCAGCCAGGATTAGACTTTTTTGGTTATGTAGTCGCTCTTAAGACACCTTGTGCAAATTTTAAGCTTCATGGTAGTGCCGCCTGCTTCGGTTTTTACATTTAATAGGTTAGGTTTCCAAGTCCTGCGGGTACGGTTCTTGGCATGGCTGACTTTATTGCCTGTAATAGTAGATTTTCCGCAAATATCACAACTCCGTGACATAATATCCTTCCTTAAAAAAAGCCCCTTTCGGGTATACTAAGTTTAGTGTAAACACTTTTTGTGTTATATCCTTTAACAATGTACCAGAAAGGGGAAATAATGTAAAGCCCCCGACCATTTATCTAACCACCTGCGCAGCAAGCGGCAGGATGGTCGGGTAGTCAATTATGCTAGTCTCCAACCCTAATTGAGTTATACCAGGCGTCGATATACAATTCAAGGTCTTCGCCAAGGTCTTCTACAAGCTCGGTATTAAGAAGCTCAACTTCGGAGTAAAAAGCCTCGCCCTGTTTGTATCGCCTTGCTGCTGAATTAGCCGTTGCAGGTAAGCCGAATTCATCAACAAATTCTGCGTAAATTTCAGGTCTGTGAATAAAATTGATGAATTTATGCGCTAAATCAATATTTCTGGCATCTTTAAGAATAACCATATTATCGATATATGAAGGACCGCCTTCTTTCGGGATAAAGAAAACTGTGTCTGCACGCATTTGCGGGATGTCTGCAATTTCCTCAAAAATCGCTTCCGGGTAAGCATGAACAACCCAGAAATCGCCGTTGGCATAACCTTTGGCAAAAGCCTCAGCGTCGAATTTTACCAGGTTTGGTTTCCAGTTATTATTAATATGATCTTTTGCCATTGTAACCCAGTATGGATCTGTCGTATTTACAGAACGACCCAGATATGCAAGAGCGCCGCCAATTACTTCACGCATATCATCGAGCATTGTCATGCGTCCTTTTAGATCTTCTCTTTCAAAGATCGACCAGCTGCGTTCAAAGAATGGAACTCTTGCAGTATTTACAATAATACCTGCAGCTCCGTAGAAATAGGGAACAGAATATTCCATGTCCGGATCATAACTTGCAATTTGAAGAACGCCCGGATCAACATTTACCAGATTAGGCAATTTAGTATGATCAAGTTTTTCCAGCATGCCTTGACGGATCATTATTGGAACATAATCTTTTGAAGGAAATACTACATCATAACCGCTGCTTTTGCCCTGAGTAGCTTTAAGTTTTGCGTACATATCTTCATTGGAAGCAAACTCATCGTAAATAACTCTGCAATTATACTCAGCTTCGAATTTTTCAATTACAGAATCAGGTGTATAATACGTCCAATTGTAAATATACAGTTTTTCTCTTGAGTCACAGGAAATAATGACAGACATTATAAGTGCCGTCAAAACCGCAAGCCCGCATCGGATTGTAATACGATGAAGGTCTCTTTTTACCAGATAGATGATGTTTTTCTTTTTCATCATACACCCCCTGTTAACGATACTTCCTGCCTAAAAACTGACAGGAAGCCGTTGGTAAAATCTATGGTTATTCTCCAATTCTAATGGAGTTATACCACGCATTGTTATAGAGATCCAAAACAGATCCCAGATCCCTTTTTAATTCTACATTCTCAAGATCTTCCGCTTCATACCAGGAAGGTCCTTTTTTAAAATCACGTGCAGGTACATTAGCAGTTGCCGGGAAACCGAATGCGTCTGCAAACTCAGCGTAAATTTCAGGTCTATGAATAAAATCGATAAACTTATGAGCAAGCTCTGCGTTTTTTGAACCTTTTAAAATACACATACTGTCGATGTATGCAGGACCGCCTTCTTGCGGAAAGAAGAAGTAGGTGTTTGCCATCATTATTTCATCTTCGGCAATTTCTTCAAAGACAACTTCGGGATATCCCTGAACTACCCAAAATTCTCCGTTTGCAAAGCCTTTTCCAAATGCGTCTGCGTCGAATTTAACAAGGTTTGGTTTCCATGAATAGTTAATAAGATCCCTGGCTTCTGCAATTTGCTTTGGATCGTCTGAGTTAACTGAATATCCAAGGAACGCCAAAGCATCTCCCATAACTTCTCTCATGTCGTCTAACATGGTCATTCTGCCTTTTAAATCTTCTCTGGAAAAGATAGACCAGCTTTTTTCAAAGTTACGAACTTTTGCAGTATTTACAATAATACCCGCTGCTCCAAAATAATAAGGAACAGAATATTCCATTCCGGAGTCATAGTCTGTAAAACCTAGAACGACAGGGTCTATATTAACCAGATTTGGAATTAAATCATGATTGATTCTCTCCAGCATATTCTGTTGAATCATGATAGAAACATAATCGGCAGACGGGAAAACGATATCATAACCGCTGCCTCCGGCTTTTAACTTAGCATACATATCTTCGTTAGAAGCAAACTCGTCATAGATAACCCTTACATTGTATTCCTTCTCAAATTTTTCGATAACGGAATCCGGTGTGTAATAAGTCCAATTATAAATGTAAAGGCGCTCTCTTTTGTCGCAGCTTCCAAATATAAACATGACAAGACTCAAAATGCCGATAATGGCATGTTTAATAAACCGTGAACGCATCTCCCCTTGAGTCCTGCCTGAGAGTGCGTTTGAAGAAACTGTTTCTACTTTCTCCTCCATAAAAATCCTCCTAAAAATAAATTAAAGGATCTCACATACGATCCTTAATTGCTTATTTTGCCGCGATATATTTTAAGAACCTTCTTAACATTATGCAAAGAAGAACAGTTCCAAATATCATAACAACAGAGAGGGCGCTTATTAGCGGCGTAATTCCGCCCTTCTTGGTAATTGCCGAGTAAATAAACACAGGAAGAGTAGAAGAACCCGTTCCTGAAACAAAGAAAGTTATTACAAAGTCTTCCAGCGAAAGCGTAATGGCAGTTAGTAAGCCGGAAATAATGCCTGGCATGCAAATTGGAAGAGTAACCTTAAAAAGCGTCTGGCGTTCGTTAGCTCCAAGATCCGCCGCAGCCTCTATGATAGAAAAATCAAATTCTTCCAGCCGTGCCATTACCATTAAAAAGACAAAGGGCAGGTTAAATGTTGTGTGAGCTATATAAATTGTTAAAAGACCAAGCCGTATTCCAACGCCTGCAAAAAAGATAGCTAAAGAAACGCCGATAATAATTTCCGGCAGAATCATCGGTAGAAACGAAATTGTTTGCACATAACTTCGTGTCTTAAACTTATACCAGCTAACTCCAATTGCGCCGATAGTTCCAATTACCGTGGCAGTTGCAGCTGATGATAACGCAATTAAAAGACTGTTCCTAACTGCTGTCCAAAGTCCGCGTTCTGTAAGCAGTCTTTGATACCAGCGCAGGGAAAACCCAGTCCATTGCATGCTTGTAGATGAATTAAATGAATAAACAACTAAAACAAGCAGGGGAAGGAAAAGAAAAATTAAAGTTAGAATAAAAATAGTATGAGACATGGATAAGCGCGGTCTGTACGCTCGTTTTGCGTGACGCGCAGCTTCGCTTTGCATTTTTGCAGGTTTAATGGAGGTTACAATATTGGTAAAAAAACTTTTATGCAATATTTCCTCCCACATCTATTTTATGAGCTTTTACTTCTGTTTTTCTGGAGACGTCTTTTCTTTGAATATACATCATCCAAAGAACGCCAATGGTAGTTAGAATTGTAAGCACCATGGAGATTGCGGCGGCTGCAGGCCAATTACGTTCTCCTCGCAGAAAATCTGCGATACGCTGACCGAGCATATATGAATCTTTGCCGCCAACAAGCATAGGTACGGCATAAGCTCCGAATATAGGGATAAATGTAAAAAGAACCGCAGTAAAAATGCCGCCGCGAATATTAGGGAGCAGTACTTTTATCATCGATGTAAGTTTACTTGCGCCAAGGTCTCTTGATGCTTCCAAAAGCGAGAAGTCAAATTTATCGATGGTAGAAAAGAGCGGCAGTATAGCGTAGGGCAGATACATATATACTAAAACTAAAATTACCGCATTTTGATTATACATAAGAGGAAGGTTATTGCTTATAATTCCTGTGTTCATTAGAAATTGATTAATAAATCCGTTGTTTCCAAGTATATTCATCCATGCAAAAACTCTGATAAGAAAGTTTGTCCAAAAAGGAATGATAATAAGAAGTAAAAGTAAAGTTTGATGTTTGCTTCTTGCCATATAATAACCGCATGGCATAGCGATAAGTATTGTAATTACAGTCGCGATAAAAGAAGTAATTAATGTACGTACAGTAATATTAATAAAAATTGGATTAATTAAATAGCGGTATGCATCAAGAGAAAATTCTCTTACAACTCCGCCGTATAATCCTTTTTTCATGAAACTAAAAACAATAATAATTCCAATTGGAGCCAGAAAAAAGAGAGTAAACCAAATTGCCATAGGAGAAGAGTAGAGCGTGCCTAAATTCCTGCGAACCCTGGGTTCGACGCCTTGCGTCTTAACAGCGGGGCTCAATTCTTTACCTCTACAATATAGCCGTCAATGGCGCTCCATGAAAGATAAACAGAATCCTTCCAGCGGATATCAGGACCTTCGTCAGAATAATTTGCGTGCTGTTTTATAACACGAATAATGGTTTTATCGGTTTGAACATAAAACTTTGTCTGGAATCCTGAATAAATCGGCTCATCTACAACGCCCTGAAGCAGATTGATATCGTCACGTTTTGTAGTGGGTTTTTCTTTTGTAATAACTATTTTTTCAGGTCTTATTGTAAAACTTACTTTCTGCCCCGCATGGATTTCATCTACATCTGTAACTTTAATTATACCAAGCTCAGGGATTTCTACTTCTGCCATGTATTCTGTAACACCTTCAAAATCATGAAGTTTTACTTTTTCTACGCTTAAAATAGTGCCGTCGTACAAATTAGTTTCTCCGATAAACTTGGCGACAAAATTAGTTGCAGGGCTTTCGTAGATTTCATGAGGAGTGTCTATCTGAAGAACTTCTCCCTGATTCATAATTGCGATTCTGTCGGAAACAGAAAGCGCTTCCTGTTGATCATGGGTTACGTATATAAAAGTAATTCCAATTTCATCGTGAATGCGGTCTAACTCTATTAACATGTGCTGGCGCAGCTTTGCGTCAAGAGCGGAAAGCGGTTCATCCAGAAGAAGTACGCTTGGCTCATTTATTAAAGCGCGCGCTATTGCTACACGCTGTTTCATTCCGCCAGAAAGCTGGTTTGGTTTTTTATCTGCGTGTCCTTCTAAGCGTACAAGTTGGAGGTATTGTTCTACTTTACTTTTTATCTGAGCTGTAGGAACGCCTTTTAATCTTGGCGAAAAGGCGACATTTTCGAATACTGATAGATGAGGAAACAGGGCATAACTTTGGAAAACCGTATTGGTCGGACGCCTGTTTGGAGGCAACGAAAGTACATTCTCTCCGTTAAGAGTAAGTGTTCCTTCATCCGGATGCTCAAAGCCGGCAATTATGCGCAGCAAAGTAGTCTTTCCGCATCCTGACGGTCCTAATAAGGAAAAAAACTCTCCCTTCTTAATCTCTAGGCTCACATTCTTGAGCACATCGAAATCACCGAAGGATTTGTAAATCCCGTCGATGACAACATCGCTTCCTTTCAATATATTCCTTCCAGCCTCCCTCTTGCCGTCCAGATTTTTTCATCTAAGGGAACAATGATGTTTTTTCTTCATATTGTCAATACTTCTTTTCAATAATCTACATGCCACAAAAAAAGCCCCTGGGGAGGCAGGGTAGGACCTGCAAGGGAGCGATCTCCTGAAGCGATTATTTCCCTCAGTTTTTCCACAGGCGTAGCGGTTTCTTCGTAGTGCAGAAATGTGCCTGCAACAGAACGAACCATGCTTCGTAAAAAGGCATTTGCGCAAATCTCAAAAATAAGACGGCTGTTTTCCATGTAAAAACAGGCTCTGTAAATATAGCGGTTTCTGGACTTTCCTTCGATAATTGCTCTGTCGCCTGCGCCTGCAAATATGGAGCAGTCGATTTCTCCGTGAAGAAGCCTGCCGTAGGCATTTAAGATGTTAAGACTCGGCTTTCTGTTAAGCTGCAGATTGTGTCGGTTTTCGTGGGGCAGTATAGTGCGGCAAATGAATTGGTATCGATATGTACGCATCTTTGCGCTGAAACGGGAGTGAAAATCACTGTTAACTTCACAGGAGTTTAATATACGTATATCGTGCGGGAGAAGTGAGTTTAACGTGGGAACAAAACGGTCTGCAGGGATGCTATCCATATCTGTGCAGAAATTGGCGATTTGCCCAACAGCATGAACGCCTGAGTCTGTTCTGCCTGAGCCTGTAAGATTTACCTGTTTGCCATGCAATTTTTCCAGGGCATTTTCTATTACGCCCTGAATTGTCTTTATGTTTATCGAACCCGACCATTTGTCTTGCAAGTGGTCGGGCTGTCTCTGCCAGCCGCAATAATCCGTTCCGTCATAAGCGATTGTCAGTTTTATGTTTCTGCTCACTGGTTACTCTGCTCAGAAAGTTCGTGGTTAATTGTGTCGTATAAACTTCTGGCAATTTCCAGGAATGCGCCCGGTTTATCCTTGGATGATTTTCCCATTCCAAACAGTTTTGCAATTGTTCTGCGAGCGTCCTCTAGAGAGGTAGTTCTTTGCTCCGCATCATGAGCAGGTCCGTATTTATAGCGAAGATAGGCGCACATATATAACATGCCTTCGTACGAGTAATTTTTATCTGTATCAGGACCGAATATTTTTAACCCTGACAGCGTTTCCCTGCCTGATTGTTCTCGGGAAAGGGCTTCGTTGTATAAATATTGCGCTTTTCTTCTAAATAAAAGAGCAAGCCAATCATAATGCTGTCCCGGGTATTTTTTTTCAAGTTCATCAATGAGCCATGCGCATCTAATGGCGGCAATACCCTGTTTTATTGTTGGAGAAGTTGGCTTATTGTAATAATCATAGCAGCGTAATGTAAGATATAAGGAAGCTGCGCCTTCCATTAATGTTCTGTTCTCATGAAACTCAATATTGGGGAATATTAACTGCGCTTCTTTCATGCGGATTTCTACATCTTTTCTGACAGTTTCTATTTTATCTTTAGGCAGTAATGGAAAGTCAGCTTCCATAGAAGAGAACCAGCATTCTGGGCACACAATTGCTTCGTAGACAAGCGGAAATATTATCCCGTATTTACCTGACGGTTCATAAAGCCTGTGCAGTTCTTCTGTAAGTTTTCCTGCTATTAGTCTTCCGCCGCCTGAAAATAATTCTTCTTTGCGGAACTCTGCGCCGCAAGCCGGGCAAGTATACTCTTTTTTTGACTGGAACGTAACTTTTAATTCTTTGTCTTCATCGTCTTTTTTTCTTTTTGCCATTTTTACGCCCTTTCCAAAATAATCATGGCGACTGCATTTTCTCTTTCGTGTGACAGAGAAATATGCACCTTTGTAGCGCTTGATTCTTCAAGCGCCGTTTGCGCAGTTCCCGTTAATAAAATATATGGTTTTCCATTTTCTTTATTAAGTACCATAATATCCTTAAGTGCAAAATGCGCAAGTCCTGTACCAAGCGCTTTTCCAAACGCTTCTTTTGCCGCAAATCTTGCAGCTAAAGCAAGAGCAGCGCCGTTTTTTCTTGAGGAGACAACAGCAAGTTCGTCGCTATGAAAATATCTTTCTAAAAGATCGGTATTTTCTAGCCAGCGTTCCATGCGTTTAACCTCGACTATATCTATTCCAATTCCGATAATCATTCATAAACCTCTCTAATTTCTTCTTCGGTTTCTTCACGCACTATTCGCCTAATAGTTCCGCGGAATTCCAGCATTCTGTTGCCATGAATAGATATTAACGGATTATTATTTATTATATTTACCATAATGGAAAAATCATCATAACGCCTGTCTAAATTAATTGTTTCTGTATTAAATTCGATATGACTGTCAAATACGCTTCTGGGACCTTCCGCAACAACGCTTGCAGGTATTAATCCCTGATACGATAATTCGTATCCTTCCGCTACAGTTCCCTGTAAAACAGGAAAGACAGAAACATTTCGCATAACTTTTTGTTCAAGCACAAGAGGAATTTCTATTGGAACAACAGATATTTCCAAAGTATCAACGCCAAGAGCGCTTCCTTTTTTTCTGATAAGAACAGGAACTCTGTAACTGCCTTCGCTTGAGTATCTTCCAAGGTCGATATATGCCTCAATATCTTCTTCCATTATTGGCTGTATTCCTTCTCCTTCGCCGCGCAGTGATACTCTGACAGCATTGGCAAAAGAGTTTGCAGGTATCAATGTTTCGCTGGATTCAATAATTAAAGGAACTGTAAAAAATCTGGTTTCAAGGTTGTTTAGTCTGTAAAAAACAGAAATAATAAGCGCAGCCGCAAGAGAGAGAACCTTAACAGGCCATTTTTCTGTAATTTTGGAAATTAATTTTGCCCTATTCAACCAGAACCTCTCTGTTTTCTACAGAAGCATCTTTGTTATCAGTTTCTTTTCTGCTTCCCTTATCAAGAAGTTCAATTAATTTGCGGGTAACTTCCGAAACAGTTAAATCGTAATAAAGTTTTGCATCATAAGCCAAAGATATAGCTCCTGTTTCTTCTGAAACAATTAAAACAACAGCATCCGATTGTTCCGCCATGCCAAGACTTGCCCTGTGACGAGTGCCAAAGTTTTTGCGGATATCCTGTCTTTCGGAAAGAGGTAAAAAGCAGCTTGCGGCGGCAATTTTTCCGTTATGAATAACCATTGCTCCATCGTGCAAAGGACCGTCAAATTCAAAAATAGCGATAATCAAACTGGAAGATATTTCTGCGTTTATTTTTGTGCCTGTTTCTATTATGTTTTTTAAATTGATCTTTCTTGGAAAAACAAGCAGCATTCCGCGCCTTCGCTGAGAGAGAAGTTCTGCGGCAGTAATAACCGCATCAAGTTTTCCTGTATGAACAGTTGCGTTTGGCCTAAAAAATTCCGCCTGTCCAAGGCGCATGAATATTTTTCTAAGTTCAGGCTGAAAAACAATAGCAATAGCTATAAAAAGCCCCGGGGCTATCATGGTAAGAACCCATTGCAGGGTAGTAAGTTTAAAAAGGAATGCAATACCGTAGACAAGCGCTAGAAAGCCAGCTCCTTTAACAAGAGGAAGCGCCTGGGTTTTTTCCAAAAGCTCATAACCTTTGTAAAGAATAAAAGCAAGAAGGGCAACGTCCAGGATAGGGCGGATAAACTCATAAATTGAAGATAGCCATTGTAACCAAGCCATAATTCTACTATATCATGAAAGCGGACTTTATTCTATCTGCAATTGCCTGGCTATCCATGCGGTTTATGGAAAGCAGTTCTTCCCTTGTGCCAAGCGCTTTGTCTTCTTCTATAAAGCTGCTTTCTGCCGCAAGTATAATAGTTTTTGCTTTACAGTCATTTTGCCTTGCTAAAGATGCCGCATATTCGCCAAAGCCGCCGTCTTTCATTCCTTCTTCTATAAAACAAACAAGTTTATAATTATTCATTATATCGATAAGATAACTTTCATCGACAGGTTTTAAGAAACGAAGATTATAAAGGTCTATGTTAATTCCTTGTTCTTTTAATTTAGCTTGAGTCTCAACAGTTTCTTTGTAGAGGCTGCCTGTAAAACAAAGGCAAACATCGCTTTTATCGCTTTTATTAATAAAAACCCCTCGCCCTGTTTCTAGGGGAGTAGAGAACGCTTCAATCTCCGCAGGGCAATATGCTTTTGGGTAACGAATAATAACAGGCCCTGTATTAATTCTCTTTTCTTCACCCTTATCTTCCTCTCTGTGCCTCCGTGCCCCCGTGTGAGGTTCATCAGATTTTATTGCCCAGTCAAGCATCAATCTCATCTCGTTTTCGCTTGCAGGAGCTAGTATCGTCATATTCGGCGTACTTCTAAAAATTGATATGTCAAAAAGTCCCTGATGTGTTTCGCCGTCTGCGCCCACAAAACCCGCTCTGTCCAATGCTAGAATAACAGGAAGTTTTTGCAGAGCGGCGTCATGAATTACCTGATCTACAGCGCGTTGAATAAAAGTTGAATAAATTGCAACAACAGGACGAAGACCCTGAGCGGCAAGACCGCTTGCGAAAGTAACCGCATGCTCTTCGGCAATACCTACATCAAAAAAACGATTGTTATGTTTTTGCGCAAAAGCGGATAATCCAGTCCCTGTCTGCATTGCCGCAGTAACTGCGACAATACGTTTATCCTTATCAGCTGCATTTAAAATAACATTGGAAAATGCTTCTGTAAAACTTTTTTTTGCAGAAGCTTTTTCTTGATTCACTGAACCTGGCTTCTCGTCTGAGGTTAAGTTTGTTAAACCTCCGTTTACGCAAAAAGAGCCGACTCCATGATAGCTGTCAGGATCATCTTCGGCATAACCGTAACCTTTACCTTTACGAGTATTAATATGAACTACAACAGGACGGTTTAGTTTACGAACATCTTCCAAAACACTTACAAGAGCTTTTATATTATGTCCGCTAATAGGTCCTACATATTCAAAGCCAAGATCTACAAAAAAATTATCGATATAGAATACCGCTTTTACCGCGCGTTTAAGACGCAGTACCAGGTTAAAAAACGCATCTCCAACAAACGGCAGTTT
>Ga0123356_10005155_pt1 | contig 13380 bp, 3 predicted proteins | sample TergutEmb28metaG_2_FD_92546 | JGI IMG/M metagenome (GOLD analysis project Ga0123356, IMG submission 92546) | Embiratermes neotenicus P3 segment gut microbial communities from Petit-Saut dam, French Guiana - Emb289 P3 | ecosystem: Host-associated > Arthropoda: Insects > Digestive system > Gut ... | reverse complement strand
TTGACAGGGTCTTTGGCATCAAGTAATTTTAGCTCCGGGACTTTGACATTTACATGGCTATCCGGCGGAGCCGAAGTGCAAAGCAGCACAAGCAACTCATACCGTGTGCAGGCAGCAGATGTTGGCAAGCGTATATCGCTGCATGTAACATCAAGCGATAATGCCGGAACACGGACTGTGCAAACTGCGGTTGTAGCCCGAGGCGCAGGCTCGGCAACAAGCACATGGGATATTGACAAAGTAACATATTTACACAACAGTATAACTATAGCACCCGATGCAATAACTATCCCGGATAACCCCGGAACTCAGGTGTTGCAATTTGCGATAACAACCAATAATTCAAACACATTGCCGTCATCGGGAATTAACTGGCAGAGCGGACCGGTGATAACACATGTAAATCCAAGTAATGCAAGTACAGGACTTGTCAGTAATACCACATATTATATCTGGGCTCGAAGCGCGGCAAACACAGCATGTAATGCAGGCACTGCCCGCCGCAGCGCAGCGATAACGACAGCAAAGCAAGCGGGAGCTGATGTGAGCTCGGCACCGGCAGTGTCAATAGCGCAAGGTAGTGTAACCCACAACAGCATAACCGTAAACCCGGTGACAGTTCCTGTAAATCCGGGTAATCAGTCAGTACAGTATGCAATCAGCACAGAATCGGGTACTCTACCGGTAACGTGGCAAAATGGCAGAACATTTACAGGTTTGACCCACATGACCACATACTTTGTCTGGGCACGTACAGCAGAAAACAACAGAAGCTTTGCCGGTGAGCCGGAGGTAAGCGCTCCTATAACAACAGGCAGAGGCACATTTGCACTATCTCTGAGCGGAACAGGAGTACATACATTCCCCGCAGCGGCACATGGTTACGGTGAGCAAAGTGCAGCCTCGGTTACAGTCAGAAACACAGGTAATCAGACAGCCGAGGGACTTTCAATATTTATCTTAGACACTACCAAGTTTGAGACAGTACCACCGGCAACAGAAACCTTGCCGGATATACCTGTCGGTGGGAGCCCAAACCTTACCAACAGACCAAAAACAAACCTTGATGTAGGCACACATACAACAACAGTATATGTTTTTGGATTTGAACGTGACAGTGACGGCATAGAAACAACTGACACTTACGGCGCATACTTTGAGGTATCATTTACCGTAAACAGAGCAAACGGCGCTACAGTAAGCACAGCACCGAAAGTAGCACCCGGATCGGCAGGCCGTACACATAATACAATCATTGTAGATCCGGTAGCGCCGGGCACACCCGGACAAAGTGTAGAGTATGCGATAACGACAGCAACATCAAGTACAGCGCCTGTAAGCGGCTGGCAGAGCAGTGCAACATTTACCAATTTACAACCGTCAACAACATACCGCGTGTTTGCCCGCACAGCAGCAAACAGTACCCATAACGCCGGAGCGGCAAAACGCAGCGATGCAATAACAACACTGCCGGCACCGTATGATATAAGCCTCGGTAGTAGCGGACATACATTTAAAGCAGCAGGCTATAAAGCAGTTCCTCCGACGGCATTAAGTGTTAAAATAAGCAATACAGGTACAGAAGCGACAGGTGCAATATCAATAGCAATTACCGGTACTGATGCAAGCAGCTTTACACTGGGGGCAAGTACTATAGCTGATATCGTAAAAGGAGGCAGCCAAAACTTTACAGTCAGACCTGTAGAAAACCTTCTTGTAGGTACATATTCAGCACTGGTAACAGTAAGCGGAGCAAATGTCCCGGCACGCAGCTTTACTGTAAGCTTTACCGTAAACAAAGGCACAAACCCGGGCGCACCTGTAAGCGGAGTTCCGATAGCAGATGACGGACTGGACCCTATTACACATAACACTATCAGAATTGATAGTCTAAGCGTGTCAAACGGGATACCTGCCACAGGGCAAGGTATAGAGTACGCAATCACAGATATTGCATCAACAACGATGCCGTCAGGTCTTGTATGGCAGAGCAGCAATATATTTACAGGACTCAAACGTAAGACAGATTATTATGTTTGGGCACGCACAGCGGCAAATGCTAACTACAATGCAGGCGTAGCAGTGCGTAGTCTGTCAGCACTAACAACAACCGACCCGGATTATGATATATCACTCAGTGGTGCAAGAGTACATACGTTTACAGCGGCAACCTTTGGATATACAAGTTATCCTGCAAACCGGGCTTTGAACGTAACAGTTACAAATACCGGAAAATTTGCTACGGATAGTTTAAGTATCGAAATTACAGGACCCGGAAAAGACAGCTTTACGATAACAGGGACTCCGATTGGAGGCATTTCAACCGGAGGCGCAGCTGTCTTTACAGTATTACCAAAAACGGAGCAGGGCGGCGGATTACACGAAGCAGTTATAACTGTTAAAAATGATAGCAATAGTATATCGGAAAGCTTAACAGTACGCTTTAATGTAAACAGACTCTCAGGCAGTGGCGCAGCAGTAAGCGGCAGACCTGAGGTGTCCGCAGCAACGCCGTCGCAATCGAGTATAACAGTAAATCCTGTGACAATACCGGCTGCAAATAACACCGGTGATCAAAGTGTTGAGTATGCAATAACGACAGCAAAATCGAGTACTGCACCAAAAAGCGGCTGGCAGGACAGCCCCGTGTTTACGGGACTGAATCCTTCGACAGCTTATTATGTGTGGGCACGCAGCGCGCAAAACAATAACCGCAATGCAGGACCGGCAATCCGAACCCAGTCTATGATACGTACAGAAGGTTTAACACTAAACAAAACCGGTACACACACATTTAAAGCAGGAAGCTTTAACGCAACACTGCCTCCGGCGCTTGAAGTAAGAGTAACAAACCCTGGCAGAGCCGGTAGCGGAGCTCTGACAATAGCCCTGGGTGGCACAAATCCCGGCAGCTTTGAATTGTCACAGACAGCAATAACGGGCATCGCAGCAGGCGCAAACGCAACATTTACAGTCAGACCGAGAGCAACACCTGTACTACCTGTCGGAGTTTATACAGCGACAGTAACAGTATCGGGAGCAAACACACCAAGCCGCACTTTTAACGTTAGCTTTAGGGTAAACAAGGGAGCAGGAGCAACTGTATCGGTACCGGAAGTAGATGGCATACCAACTCATAGCAGCATAAAAGTTATTCCGCTTATTAACCCTCCAACCCCCTGGATGCAAACTGTTGAGTATGCAATATCGACATCAAACACAGCACCAAAAAGCGGCTGGCAGTCATCTGTCGAGTTTACAAATCTACGTCAGAATACCAATTACCGTGTATTTGCACGTAGCGCGGCAAACGCAGATTGTAATGCAGGCAAAGCAGAGCGCAGCGCAGTGATAAAAACAGCTGCTGCACCGTACAATATTACCCTAAACAGAGATGGCACACATGTATTTGCTGCCGCTCAATTTAACTACTCTGCGAGAAAGGTACTGTCTGTATCGGTCAGAAATACGGGAACACAGCCTACAGGCTTGCTCAATGTATCTATTGAGGGAGCAGATCCGGATAGCTTTGAGATTGTGACACCAAGCACGGGAACACTTCAAAGCATTGCACGAAACAACACCCGCAGCTTTACAGTAAGACCAAAGCAGGGGCTTGAGGTTGGAGAGCATACGGCAACCGTAGTAGTAACCGGAAAGGATAATAACGGCGATACATTCTCTACAAGCGTAAAAGTGAGCTTTACAGTAAATATGGCTGTAGGTGCGGCGGTCGGACAAGTGCCGACAGTCCTCTCTGTATCAAGAACTAATATAACTGTAAATCCTGTAACGATTCCATCAAACCCCGGCAAGCAGGATGTACAGTATGCACTCGGCACTAATCCAAGTGCAACACCGGACTCTTTATCATGGTCATCATCCACGTCATTTACCATAACTTCAATACAACCCACATACTATGTGTTTGCACGCTCTGCAGCAAGCGACAGCCATAACCCGGGAGCAGTACGCCGCAGTGCCGCAATAACGGTAAATGTTCCTCCTGCATATGGTATCAGGGTCAGTCATTCAGGCACAGTACAGTTACCAAGCGCAGCGTTTGGATACACAACAGGACCTGCACTGCTTGTTACAGTTACTAACATCGGAACAAATCCTACGGGACCGTTGGGTCTGTTTGTAGATAACACGGAACGTTTTGAAATTATTTCGATGCCTGAGAGCACGGATATTCCGCAACACGGAAGTCTCAGCTTTATAGTACGCCCGAAAACGGGAGCGCCTGTTTCTACTCATCTTGCGGGTGTAGACATTACAGGTAGTAACGGAATATTCGCAAACTTTTATGTTAGCTTTGAGGTCACAAGAGCTATCGGTGCTGCAGTCAGATCCGCACCTGTGTTGGAAGCGCGTACACAAAGTAGTATTACTGTAGGCACTGTGTCTGCTGCTGCACTTAATCCGGGTGGACAAACTGTTTTATATGCCATCAGCAGAACTACGACAGCACCGACTGATCCCGCTGCGTGGATGCCTGGCAGAGTGTTTACCTCACTGCCAAACACAGAGCCTTTAATGCCATCTACTACGTACTACGTCTTTGCCCGCACTGCAGAAAACAGCACCCACAGTGCAGGTGTCCCAATGCGCAGCGCAATTATTCAAACCTCTCCAAGCACCGGGTAACAATTCCCGGGATAGCTGCATAAATGTAACGTAAAAAACCTCGAGATTTCTCTCGGGGTTTTTCTTTCATTTTAACCATACCTGTCGCATTGTCATGATTTGCACACTATGTTATACTTTATATCACGAGGAAACAAGTATGACAGAAATTTTATTCGGGCTTTTAAACACCCTTGTATCTATTGTTTCAGCACAGATGATTTCATTGTACCCGATATGGAACTCATTAAAGTGGAAGAAACATAAATCTTTATTGTTTTTTTCCGGTTTGCTTTTATATATAATCCTTTCATACTTCATAGCAATTTTCATATTTAAAATTAAACTGGAAAATCTTCAACTGATAAAAATGGCTCTGTCAGTTCCAATGCTCACAGCAGTTTCATTCTTGTTTCTCAAACGTATCTGGCAGCGTATATTTTTAGTTTCTCTTGCTTTTATGTTTGGTCCGATAAACTCGGGAATCGGACTATATGCTGCGCAAAGATGGTTTATTAATTCCAATGTGCTTTTTACAGAAAGTATAGCTACTCTTGTTGTCACAGCATTAACCTTACCATTACTTCTGCTCATATTAAAACGGTTATGTAACAATCCTTATATGAAGCAAGCTGTGACTTTTTGGCGATTTATATGGCTGCTTCCGGTACTGATGTTTGGAATAACTATAATGACAAGCAGTTATTTAAGCAGCAGCGATCAAAACTTGTCATTTATAATTGTGCGGATATTTATCTACTTTGCCTTGCTGCTTATTTGCTATTTGCTTGATACATCCATAAGACAGGCAGTTCAGGCAAAGATGGCATCTGAAACCGCACAGCTTGAAAGAGAACGTGCCGAGAGTTTGGAAAAAGATATAAAAGCACAAAAACAGCTTGCCGAAGATATATCGCCCGAAAGTCTGATTGTTTGTGGAGAGCTTACGCTAAACACAGCAAACAGAAAGGCATATCTGATAGACACGGACTTAAAGCTGAGCAGCAAAGAGTTTGATTTACTTGCTTACCTTATAAGCCGTGAAAATGAAGTAATGACTGCACAAGAGATATATAAAGCCGTGTGGAAGTCACCGTATGTCTCCACAGACCATGCATTTAGAGGCTGCCTGGAGCGCCTGCGCAAGTCTATTGCAAAGAGCAGTTATGCAGTAAATTATTTACGAACTGATGAAAAAGGGTATCAGTTTACACGAAAATAGCGGTAAAATAGGTGATTTCACTCGCATATTTTTATGCGAGTGAACTTTATTGAGAAAATTTTGATATACTTGACATAATCGTCAACTTCGTTGACGGCGTGCCAAAAATCAGCAGAAAGCAATCAAAAGCTTTCTGTTTTGACTTGAAAAAGAGGTTGTCAGTACCCCCGTCCCCCTGACACTAAAAAGAGTAAAAACAAACCGGAGGAAATAAAAATGATAAAGAAAAAACTAACAGCGTGGGTGCTGACATTTTGTATGGTGCTGACATTGCTACCTGCGATGCCTTTAGTGTCCCTGACTGCAAAAGCAGCGGATGTGCCAACCAAATTCTGGAACGACAGTACCCCGCCGACTGTGGTTGACGGTGACATTGTTGAAATAAGCGGCACACCTGGCGGTACTCAACGAGAAAATTTCCTAATAGTGCCGGATAATGCCACTATAACGGTTGTAGGAACTATAACCGATGCAACAAAACCACTTTTTTTTACCTTTAACCCTTTAAGCTTAAGTTCAGCCGGTGGTCAAAAAATCATTTGGAAAGCCAATATTACCGCAGTTTCAGGTGATATGGATACAAGCACTTTGGTAACCACCTCCGACAGAACTACTTCTCCCGCAGAGTTTATTATGCAGGAAGGAAGCATAATTGCCAAAGCAGGAGGAGCTTTCCGTATGGGTAATAACGGACATAAATTGACAATGAATGGTGGTGTAATCAGCACGGAAAGCACAGTCGAATCCAATGCTGCCGTCAGTTCCGGCGGAGAAGTCTCTGTAACAGTAAATAGCGGCACTGTAAAAGCAACCGGGGATGGCGGTACTGCTATTTTTTTAAACTCCTCTGATGGCAGACCTGTGATTATAAACGGCGGTGTTGTCAGTGCAACTACAGGCAGAGCTATTTATGCAAACGGAGCAAATGACACCATAACAATAAACGGTGGAGTTGTTTTCGCTCAAAGCGGATTAATTTCCAATAGTAATAACACACAGGACATGAAAGTTAGTCCTGCTAATAGAAGTGTTATACGCAGGCGTGATACTGCACCGGCAATATCCGTCACAGCGCCCGGTGTCATAATCGGCTGGACCGGAAGTGAGACAAATGCTGCAGTCGGTACTTCAGTTACCAACCTTATATCTAGTCCCACAGGTGTCACAGCTGTTTGGGCTGTGGCTGACGGAAAAAGCGGCATGAATTACACGGGAGACGGTATATCGGGGTTTGTTGAAGTCGATGGTGTAACTGTAACCGGTGGTGCCACTGTCCCCGACGCACCGACCGGAGTAAGCGCTTCAGCAGGTAATGCTCAGGCAACGGTTTCATTTACACCTCCTGTAAGTGATGGAGGCGCATCAATAACAGGTTATACGGTTACATCAAGCCCCGGAGGGATTACAGCGACCGGTACGGCAAGCCCGATTACCGTAACAGGTCTTACAAACGGACAGGTATATACATTTACTGTCACAGCAACAAACGGTGTCGGAACCGGCGCAGCTTCGGCATCTTCAAACACTGTGACACCGATGGTTCCGGTAACAAGTGTAAACTGGACAGGTAATGCAAGCACAATTCAAGCAATTGTTGACGGATGGGAAGGAGAGACCGGTAGAACAATAAATATCAGCGGTGTTTTAAGCGGAACCCTTACAATACCGTCAGCCAGCGAAATAACCATCAATGGCACTGCTACATCAAACAGCACCGATACCGGTATCACCCTTGCAATTCCTTCCGGCTCTGTGGTGAAATGGAACGGAGTCTTTGAAAACACAAACAGCGGCGATACAATCACAAAATCGGGTGCAGGGGTTTTGCAAATTGAAAGCGGCGGTGTTGTACGAGGTGGCGTAGAAAGCAGAGCAATATATGTTACCTCCGGCAGCGTTGATGTGAGTGGTGGTATTGTATTCGGCAACAGAACGACAGGTGACATTATTCAATTTGCCGGCGGAGGTCCATATACACGAAGCGGCAGCGGCAGTGTAATTACATGGAGAGGCACGCCCGGTACGGTTACTGCAGACACTCCTGTCACTAACCTTACAACCGACCCTGCGGGTATTGAAGCCACATGGGCGACTGCCGACGGCAGACACGGTATAAACTACACAAACGGTAGCAATATATCGGGATTTGTTGAAGTACATGGAGTGTTTGTTACCCCTGCAAGCGGTAGTGCGGCAGATGTACTTCGAACAGTACTCGAGAGTGTAACACCGCAAACATATATTGCAACAGAAAATGTAATGGTCATTGGAGCGATTGTTCTTGGTGCATCGCATACAATAGACACAAGTGGGAACGAAGTTGTTTTAGCCGGTACTATTTCAGACGGTGGCGGAGCAGCACGCTCTATTACAAAAACCGGAGCAGGTGAGCTTATACTTTCCACTCCCGGCAACAGCACATACAGTGGCGGAACGATAGTAAACGGCGGTATACTTACAATCATGGGGGATGGCAGTCTGGGTGCAGCAAGCGGCGGGTTAACTCTAAACGGCGGTGCATTAGCGACGTCTGCCGTTGCAATAACAATTAATCGTGCAATAACATTGGGAACCGGCGGCGGTACATTTTTAACACGTTTGAATATGACTTTTAACGGAGCGATATCAGGTCCCGGAAAGCTTTCAAAAACAGGAACTACGCTGACGTTAACAAATAGTTCAAATTCATATACCGGTGGTACAGAAATAATCGGTGATTTCGTAATAAATTCAAGTATTCCGGCTACGGGAAACAGCATTATCGGAACAGGCGGACTTACACTTGACGGCGGGACACTGAATGTAACAGGTACAGGTTATAATGTCAGCCGAAACATAGCTCTAACTGCAGGCGGCGGAACGGTCAGCGGCAACTTTCCATTCACAGTCAGCGGCGATATTTCAGGTATCGGTAACTTTACAAAAACGGGTACAGGTACACTTACAATATCAGGTGCAAACACGTACTCCGGCAATACAATAATAAACGGTGGTACGGTTATCATAGGAAATTATACTGTACCCGCAAGCATACCGTTTATAATCAACAATGGTTCGGCTTTAACTGTTAATAACGGTATTATGCTAACCAACAACGGTACGATTACCAATGATGGTATAATTAACTTAGACGGGACATTAAACGGAACCGGAACCATCATTAATACAAACGGATTAATTTTAACAGGTGAAAGCTCGGTAGCCGAATCTTTAAACCGTTTAGTTATAAATGCTAACAGCGGCTTAATCGGCGGAGAATCAAGCATCACTGTTGCCGAGCCAGGTACGACTTTTGACCTTTCTAAGCTGGTGACATATTCAATGCAGCCGTCAAATTCCGGATTTATATTTACAGGCTGGAACACAATGGCAGACGGCAGCGGCACAGCATACGCAGCAAATGCAAGTGTGCCGTTTACAGCAGGGACAATCTTTGCACAGTGGATACCTTTTGGTATTTATAGTATCTCAATAAACACAATAGGTACACATACGCTTAAAGCGGCAACATTTGCTTACAGTGCAAATACACGTCCTTCGGTCTCGGTAACAGTTACTAATACAGGAAATCAACCTGTAAGTGGTCTAAATGTATCAATTGAAGGTGCAAACTTTGAGGTCGGAGCAGCTTTAAACAGAACAAGCCTTACTGTGACAGGGACAAACAGGACAGCAACCTTTACGGTAAGACCTAACATAGGACTCCCCGTAGGAACGCACAGAGCAACCGTAACAGTCAGCGGTGACAATGTAACAGAGCAAAGTTTCGATGTTGCCTTTACAGTAAACAAACGTACGGGAGCAGCGTTGCGGGTGAATCCGGCGGTGAACTCTGCAAACCGTACGGATACAAGCCTGACAGTGAGTAATGTATCGGCTATAGCGCCGACAAGTGCAAATAATCCCGGTGGACAAAGCATCCAATACGCCATCACAACATCGTCATCAAGCTCTATGCCTTCAACCTTAGTATGGCAAAGTAGTACGGAGTTTACAGAACTGCGGCCATCTACAAATTATTACATCTGGGCGAGAACGGCAGCAGACGGTAACTGCGACGCCGGTAAAGCAAGACGAAGTGGCGTAATAAAGACACCGGCTCCCGAGCAGGCAATAAGCTTAAACAAAAGCGGCACACATACATTCAAAGCCGCAACACTTAACGCAGCGCCTCCTGCAGCACTCAGTGTAAAGGTAAATAGTATCGGAACAGCCTCAAGCGGTGATTTGAAGGTCGAATTATCCGGTTTTGATGCAGATAAGTTTGTATTGGGTGGATTATTGACCGAAAACAAGCTTGAGAGCATAACAAAAGGTAAAAACAGTAGCTTTACCATCAGACCAAATCCAAATCTGGAAGTAGGTACATATACAGCAAAAGTAACAGTGTCGGGTATCGGTACAGAAGGCAGCGAAGCAGCAGATGTCAGCTTTGTGGTAAGTTTTACCGTAAACAGATTACCGGGCGCAGCGCTTGGTACAAAAGCAGTACCTACAGTAGCACACAAAGACACAACAAGCATAACAGTAAACCCGCCTGCAACATTGCCGGTAAACCCGGGTAATCAGGAGCTTCAATATGCAATCACAACATCAAACTCCAAGACAGCCCCGAGTACACTCTGGCAGAGTTTTACAGAGGGTGACCCTATACAGTTTACAGGCTTACCATCAGCAACAAATCATTATGTGTGGGTACGTTACGGACAAAAGGATAATTACAGTGCAGGCACAGCAAGATGCAGCGCAGTAATACGCACAGATGCAGTAGACAATAGACTGACACTAAGCAGGACGGACACCCATACATTTGCAACAAGAGCATTTGGGGTTACACCTCCGAGCGCACTGACAGTAACAGTAAATAACAGGGGAAAACTGGAAAGTGGAGAGCTCACTGTTACGCTCTCCGGTGATAATGCAGAGCACTTTGCGTTAGGTGGAAGTGCATTACAAGCAGGTAATAAGCTAAAGAGTCTAAAAGGACATGCTACAGGTAACGGCGGCAGCAGTTCATTTACTGTAAGACCAAGAGCTAACTTACTTGTAAGCAGCGAGCCATATACAGCCACAGTAACGGTAAGTAACTCTGACAATTCATTCTCAGAAAGCTTTGATCTAAGCTTTACTGTAACAGGTATAGGCACGGGTGCTAAGCTGCGTACAGCGCCGAGAGCTACAGCAGATACTACAAGTATTACTGTCAATAATCAAGCAAACATGCTTCCAAACCACCCCGGTGGTCAGACAATAGTAGAGTACGCCATCACAACATCAAGCTCAAGCAAAATGCCATCGGGCTTGGTATGGATTACATTTCTTGAAGGTGAAGATGTAACATTTACTGACTTACGTTCAAATACTACATACTATGTATGGGCACGTATGGCAGAAAACGAAAACTGCAGGCTTGGTGCAGCAACACGCAGTGGTGCAATAAAGACAAAAATACCAACTCATGGAGTAATACTGAGCAGATCCGGAATAAATACTTTTGGTTCCTTATGGAATACTGCTCCGCCATCTTTGTCAGTAAGCGTAAGCAGCGCAACCGGAGCATCGGGAGTGCTGAGTATAGAAATTATCGGTGACGATGCAGAGTTCTTTGAGCTTGCAGGAAATGCACTGCAAGCGGGTGACACGCTCAAAAGCATTGCAAAAGATAAAAACAGCAGCTTTAGTGTCAGACCTGTAACAGGACTTGATATAGGAAGAGAGTATAAAGCAGCAGTAGTAGTTACGGGTGAAAACAGTAGTACAAAAGATGAGTTCGAGCTTAGCTTTGAGATTAGCTATACCATGAGCTTAGGCACAGGAGCAACAGTCAACAGTGTACCATTTGCCAAAGAGGTAACAGACAGCAGCATAGAAGTAATCCCTGTACTGATAACAGGCATCAACCCCGGTGGACAAGAGGTAGAGTATGCAGTAAGTACAAACTCATCAACATCAGCAGCAGCACTAAATGATTTAGTCTGGGATGAGTTTATTGTTGATGGTAATAGTATTAAGTTTATTGGACTAAGCTCCTCAACCACATACTATGTGTTTGCACGCAGTGCAGAAAGTAGCTTATGCGCAGCCGGAGCTGTACGCCGAAGTGCAGCCATACGCACCGATGTCAAGGATGGGGACTTCACGCTGAGTATAAGCGGTGAACATACATTTACACAAGGAGCGCCGGGTTATGCAACTCCAAGCGCACTGACAGTAACTGTAAATAATGCAGGTAGGCTGCATACAGGAGCACTTTCAGTTACATTTGCTGATACCGCAACTGAGCTAAATGAATTCTTTGAGGTTAGAGCACAGGCGGTAGAGGCGGGTGTCCCTGCATACTCAAGCCGTATGTTTACTGTCCGGCCAAAGACGGAGCTACCTGTCGGTACTTACGAGGCAACGGTAATTGTCAGTAATGAGAGTAGCACCATATCGCACTCATTTGATGTCAAGTTTGTCGTCAGCTCTGTAATGCAAACTACACTTTCACCTATGCCGCAGCAGAGTATAATGCCGGAATAATAAAAGACAGTAAAATACAACGTCACGGTCAGGTCACTGTAATTACAGTGACCTGCTTTGTGCATCTTGTGTCGGTGTTGAAAACATGTTATACTTAATAAAGCATACTGCTCATTTACACAGAAAGAGGGTTCATTAAATGAAGAAAATCATATTTTTTACATCAGCTTTGTTTATGATTATGTTATTGTCAGCTTGTGAAACCGGTGCTGTGAAAATGTTGGATCAAATGCCAAAAGTAGAGTTCAGTATTGACGGAATATTTTTTGGTGAAACCGACTTGAGTGTTGCGAAAAGTACATACTCATTGAGAGCTGATTATATGAGTAATCATATGGGACCGACTGATGATGCAGGGAATTGGATGCCCGAAGACGACACTGTCTATAGTATGCCATATGTTGACAGTGGCGACCCTAATATGGAAATGGTGTTCGGCTACTGGTTTATCCAGCCTCTTACAAGCAGTAGTATAGAAAATATGGGCACACGTACCGATGGATTTTTAATTTTAGGTAAATACCGGATAGGAGAAAATGCGACACAGCTCATTAATGACCTTACAGGTTTCTCAGATACGAAAGACATACAAACAGGCTATACGGTGCTTTTTGATGATACAGCAGATAAAATGACAACCAATAAACGTGGAAACGATACTATCCTGCTCAGATGTACAGTAGGAAGTAAAAATCTTGAGATAACGATAGAAAATGATTTGATTGTAATGGTTAGAATGTTCTTTGAGTGATTGTTAAAATTGGCACTATTGGTCAATATATAGCAAGAATACAACGTCATCTACCGTCAGGATTCTGACCGTGACGTTGTATTATTTTGTTTATGAAATTACCGGACCGCCTTTTTGTATATCGTTGCAGCGGGTGCATTTTTGGTCATTGCAATGTGTTATACCGGCATCGTGTTTTATAGCTTTTACACAAGCATCAACGACATCGCAAAATGGAAAAATCCGCCACAGGCTGTTGCCAACAGTGATTTGTCTT